>Ga0265322_10000004_pt1 | contig 275155 bp, 224 predicted proteins | sample 41222metaG_FD_193584 | JGI IMG/M metagenome (GOLD analysis project Ga0265322, IMG submission 193584) | Rhizosphere microbial communities from Carex aquatilis grown in University of Washington, Seatle, WA, United States - 4-12-22 metaG | ecosystem: Host-associated > Plants > Roots >...
AACCCTTATCCGCTCCTCTGGGTCCTTGGCGAAGATCCACGGCACCGTTCGTCCAGCACAATAAGCGAACGTTGATAAGGCAATACTGCGCTCAAGCTCTCTATTTAGCCATTCCCGCTCATCATGGCCAATAGTGTTGGCGTGCTCCCCCAAACACATAGATCGCCACGCCTCAACGGCATGCATGCTGAGGTGCGCCTCCGCCTGGACTGCAACAACAAACATCGGCAACGAATCGTTGCCGATGCTGAGATCGTCCCCCACGATCTGCCCCAAGAAGCTGGAGTCAACCGGGTACCGGTCCTCCAGTTGGCTGGATGACTCGGCACTGAAAGCTGGCGCTAGCCAGTCATGCGCCGCTTTGCGGCGGTGTTTGTACCTCTTCAGGCGGCGGGCGAGGCGAATTTCGGCAGCCCGATCACTGCCTTTCTCGGCGATGCCGTCTCGAGGCGTGATGAGACTAAGAGCAAAGTTCCGGCGGTTGGACTCCTCGCGTTTCACGTCCTCACCTTTGACGGACCATTGAGTTGAATCGTCTTCTGCCTCGCGCATCTCTAGCGCTGCTATGGCCTCGCTGTAGAACCGTGGCACACGGTCCCAGTTCTTTTCACTTGACCAAGGAGCGTTTCTATTGCTCTCGATGCTCGCGTCAGCGAAACCCACACCGAAACGGTCGATATTTGTCAACGGCAGTCCGTCGGGCAGCGGATCACGAGCGGGCCATGATGGTTCCCGGGAATCGCGGGTACGTTCAGGGTCTGTCCGCGGCTTAGGGGATGATGCATATCGGTACCATCCCAATTTATGGTTGTAGCTTTTGGCTAAGTCGACGAGGTGGAGGAGACCGGCTGTTTCGATCTCGTCCCCCTGGCTCTCCTCAAACTCCTGTCCCCGTGACACCGCATGACGCTCGTCAAGTCGAAGTTCGTCACCTAATTTCGCGAGGCGCTCTTCGGCAACATGATAGGCCCCGAGCGAGTGATACAGCTCACACTGGAGATACTCACTGAGTCGACGCTGAATCACCCATCCCACCCCCAACGGCCTAATGCCCGGCAACAGGCTGTTTTTAATGAAGCTGCTATTTAAACAATAAAGTTTATTTAGTCAGCCATCTCGGGGGTCGTGAATGAAAAGCTTCGCTGGCCATCCAAAAAGCCTCCGTCCAGAACGCACCGGCAACGCCGGCGCCGAGCCACGGTCTGCCTCTTTCGCTCCGGCCGTTCGCCGCCGCCCTCCCGGTGAGCGGTCCGGCGCGAGGACCGCCGGCGCCTAAGGCGGTCCCGCCAGGGATCGGGTCATCCGTAGCTCAGCGCAGCGCTGCCGCCCCCGTCTGTCGGAAGTCCTCCAGCACCGCCCCCATCGCCTCGGCCTCGCACGCCACCATGTCGGGCCAGGGCTTCTCAGGATGCTCGCTGAGGGTCTTCAAGCCGTTGCCGCTGATCACGGCGACGACGACATCATCGGGGCCCAGCTGCCCTGAGGCAGCCAGCTTCGCCGTCGCAGCAACCGTGGTGCCACCGGCAGGCTCCGTGAGGACGCCCTCGGTAGCTGCCAACAGGTCGATCGCGGCGAAGATCTCTGGGTCTGAGGCGGTGGCGCCGGAGCCGCCGCGCGAGCGCACGGCGTCGAGGACGAGGGCGCCGTCGCCGGGGGCGCCGATCGCCAGCGAGTGGGCGGCCGTCTCCGGCGTCGTCGGTGTGATCTCGGGGCTGCCGTCGAGGATCGTCGCCACGATCGGCCCGCAGCCAGCGGGCTGGGCGACGTGGATCTTGGTCGAGGCAGTCTGCGCCAGCCCGACCGTCTCCAGCTCCTTCAGTCCCTTGTGGACGCGCGAGGAGAGGGTCCCTCCGGCGGCCGGCATGATGATGTGCTCGGGCGTGCGCCAGCCAAGCTGCTCGACCACCTCGTAAGCGACGGTCTTCGCCCCCTCGGCGTAGAACGGCCGCAGGGTGATGTTGGCGAACTGCATGCCGCTGAGCAGGGCCAGCTCGCGACAGGCGCGGTTGGCCTGGTCGTAGTTGCCGGCCAGCTGGCAGACGTCGGCGCCAAGAGCCCGGCAGGCCAGCGCCTTGGTCTTCTCCAGGTTGTTGGGATAGAAGATGTAGGAGGCGACGCCGGCCTTGGAGGCGAGCGAGGCGACCGCGGTGCCGACGTTGCCGGTCGAGACGCAGCCGACCTCGTCCTTGCCCAGCTCCAACAGGCGGGCGATCGCCATCGAGACCACCCGGTCCTTGTAGGAGAGGGTCGGCCGGTTGGTGCTGTCGTCCTTCAGATAGAGGTTGCTGAGGCCCATCGTCGCCCCGAGGCGCTTGGCGTGGATCAGCGGGGTCTGGCCGCTGTACTGGCCGACGCGGTCCTGGGCGTCGCCCTTGACGATCGGCAGCAGCTCCTCGAAGCGCCAGATGTTCTCCGGCCGGTCGCCAAGGGCGACCTCTGCGATCCGCTCTTTGGCCAGCCCGTAGTCGTAATCGATGTCGAGGCCCTCGCCGCAGCCGGGGCACTTGAAGGTCGTGTCGGTCAGCGGCAGGCGCTGGCCGCAGTCATGGCAGACGAGTTCGGTCGCGCAGGAACGTGTGCGCCGCTCGGCGTCCTCACTGCTTCCTGGGTGCGTCCCAACCTGCTGACTCATGACCCTCTCCTCTGTTGGCGGAATGAAACGAAGCTCCCAAGCTTACGCGCCTCGTCCAGTCCTTTGGCCCTTGAATCTGGGCCGTATGGATATAACAGATCTCAAGCTACCGATCAAGCAAAGCTGCGTATTTCTATTTGGTTACTTTCGCGAATCCGTGCGCCACTGCCCAAGACTCCCTGCTTTCCCGCTATTTCCGTCCGCAAGTGCCCTTCAGCTGCGGATTTTGATCGGCGGTCTTGCCGTTTTGACCGTCGAGTTCAACCGCTGAGAACACGGCCTTTTGGCAGAGGTCGCGGCTGTTGACCAGCAGCCCCCTGCCGCCGCCTTTCATCGTCAGGACGAACTTCGAGACCGGGGCGTCGGGAACGGAGTCGAAACTGGCCCTGATCCCGCCGTCGGCCGAGTCGATGCGGCCGACGAGGTCGATGTCGACCTCCCCGCGCAGGGCGACGACCAGGTCCGGCAGGGGGTTGCTCGAGGAGCGCAGGTAAACCGGGCCTTCCAGCGGCTGGTCGAGCAGCGGCGTGACCGCCCGGGCGTGGCCGTAGATCGAGCCCGCCGGGCACTCGCCCGCCGTGAACTGGGGCCGGGTGCAGACCGTCTCGATGTGGTTCTGGGCGAGAAACTCGGAGTGCGGCAGGGCGACGACCGCGCGGCCCACGTTGGCGTCGCCCGGGCGCATCCTGAGCACAGCCTTCAGCGCCGGATAGGCGCTCCGCTTTGTGCCGCCGCTGAGGGTGGTCGTCAGTCTCGGCGCGAAGCCAAGGCGGCGGCATCGCGTGGCCTGGAAGCGGCTGGAAAGGTTGGCAGCCGCCGCCCTGTCCGACGTGACCTTTGCCGTGACCGCGGTCGCCGAGCATCTGGTCGGGTTGATCGTGAACTTGGGCCTGTTCACGTCGACGTGGATCGTGCGGTAGCTGACCGGCACGCCTTCGAGGATCTGGGGCAGCGGATCCGACCTGACGCTGACCTGGGCGGTTTCGGGATTGATGTAGACCCCAGCCCGCACGATCTGCGTGCCAAGGTCGAACGGGCCCGCCTGGGCTGGGACCCTGACCACCAGGCTGTAGGGAGCGCCCTTGTAAGGGCCGGCCAGATATACCGCCGTCGGATCCTTCCCCGGCTGCGGAATCCAGAGCGGCGTTGCGCCCGGGCCGATCGCGACCGTGGCGGCGCCAATGCCTGAGGACGCCGGGCAGGCGCCTGTGGCCGCGTCCGCAGCCGGACAGAGCGGGACGCCAGACAGCTTCGCGAGCAGCCCAGGCGGCATCGTCAGCTCCAGCCCGCCGATGTTCTGCTGCCCGTCCGGGCGAGTCAGGTTGAGCACAAAGGACGAGAACGAGCCCGCCGTGGGATTGGCAGTGCCCGCGTCAAGCGCAGGGCTGAACCCGCCGGTCGCGCAGCCGCCGTCGATCGTCATCGGGCTATCCCCCACGGCCGCGGGGCCGCCCGACCACGGGGTGAATTCGAAATGGGTCAGGTAGGCGCCGCAGGCGGGCGGGTTGGCCAGGACCCCACGCGAGCCACCCTTGAGGCGAAGTGTGAGCCGGCGCAGGGAAACCTGCGGCGCGTCGAGGAACAGCGAGGTCAGCTGGCCGCTGACATGGTCGGCGTTGATCTCGCCCGGGATCTTGGCGTGGACGCCGAGTTCATCGCTGACCAGCCAGATCCGGAACAGGCGCCCGGGCTCAGGCGCCCGCAGGTAGACGGCCCCCTTGAGCACCCGTTCCAGGCCGGGGACGTCGAATTCGGCGCTGCCGACCTTTGAGCCGTCGGGACAGGCAGCCGGGCTCAGCGTGCCCAAGCCGACCTGCTCGGCACTGCACGCCTGCAGGCCGTCGGCGGCGCCCGGCGCCAGCGCCATCCCCTTTGGCAAGGCGACCGTGGCGTCCCGCAGTTGCGAGCTGGAGAAGCCACCGGGATCTTCGTTTTGAGGGACTTCCAGCCGGGCTTCAAGCCCGGTCGGCGCGGCCGCCTCGCCGCTGGTCGGCGTCGCCGCAAAAGCCGGCTCGAACCCGAGCAGGCCGCAACCGCTGGTCTGCGGGAGCGGCGACACCATGGTGGAGACCTGGTCCGGCAGCTGATAGCTGTCGGCTTCGAAGACAATCTGGCGGGCCACCCCGCAGCTGGTCGGATTGCTGAGGAAGGGCGTCGGCGTCAGCCCGCTTGAGTGCGGTGCGAATTCGGTCACTCCCCCGGATTTGGATTCAGAGGGGAGGATCCGCTGCGAGTCGTGGGCCTGGGCGGCGGGGACGCCCCAGATCGTGGTCTTCGCTTTGACGATCGGCGCCAGCGACGGGGCGCCGGTGATTTTCGCGGTCAGCCCGTAGTCGCCGTCGGAGCGAACGCCGATGTCGATGAAGACCGGGTAAGCCTGGGCGACGAAGCCGAGGCGAGCGACGGTGTCGCCCCCCGGCGAGGGCATGTTGTAGATCGGCTCGGCGAACCCGGTGTTGGTGAAGCCGTAGATGTAGACCACGGTGAGTCCGACCTGGGAATCGCGCGGACAGGGGCCTCCCAGGCCCGTGAGGCCGGGGACGCTCGCCAGCAGCTGGCCGGGAGTGCACTGGGGGATGCCGGTCGGGTTGCCGAGGAGTCCCGGCGGCAGGGAAACCGTCAGATCCTTGGTCCGCGCGTAGGGGAAACGCAGCCCGTTGCTGTCGACCGCGCCGGCGGGGTCCTGTTTCCATTCCAGGTTCATCGTCAGGTCCGGATGGGCGCCGGCCTGGGTGGTCGTCTCCGAGACCGCGGCAGAGGCAAGGCCGTATCCGGCAGCATCGGCCGAGGCGGGCGCGGCGGTCCCCAAGGAGGCGCCAAGCAGCATGGCTGCGCAAAGCAGGCCGATCGCGATCGAGCCTCGGCGGACGCTCACCGATGGCCGCCATGGACGTGATGCCGATGTTTCGCAGCGGGCTTGCGCCTGTGGCGAGCCCGGTGGTGGCGGCGACGACGCTTCAATCCTTCCGAGCTGCCGGCAGCGGTGCTGGCAGGGACTGTCAGCGTGGGCGCTGCGGCGGCCGGCCCTTGACACTCGTCTTCCTGGCAAGGCGGAGCAACCGGGCCGCCGGGAAAGCCCCCGCCGACCCTGGCGTCATAGATCGAGCCGACGCCGTCGTTGTGATCCGCGGGCAACAACTGCTCGCGGGTGAGGAAGAAGACGTCGTGGCCGTCGGGAGTGGCGCCATAGAGGTAGCTGGCCCTTTCGCCGCGCCCCGAGGAGATCAGCGAGGCGCCGCTTCCCGCGCTCCACTCGTAGACGTCAACAGAGCCGTTGACGTCGCGGGGGACCAGGGCGTCGGCGGTCTGGAAGAAGGCCTTGCCGCCATCGTCGCTGAGGTTGGCGATGTGCGACTGGGCGTTGACGGGAGCGGTCAGGTCGGCGCCGATGTCGGACTGCAGCTGAGCGTTGCTGGCGGGCGGGGCATCGATCGGGCTGCAGGAGACGCAGATCAGCTCGCCGCTTGCCGCGTCGTAGCGGAAGACCTCCGAGCGTCCTTCGCTGTCGTATCCAGTCAGGGGAGCGTGGGACTGGAAGATGAAGACGCTGCCGTCCGGGGTCGTGCGCGACGGGTCGTTGGCGGGCCCCTGCGTGCCGCTCGGCGACGGCGCAACGGCATCGGAGGCCCAGCGCAAGAGGTTGACGGGGCCAGCGACGTCGGCGGCCGCAAGCGTCGCCACGAACCGCGGCGCACCCCCACTCCAGAGATAGAGGTTGCTCGCCCCCGCCGTGCCTTTGCCACCGTCGAGCTGCAAAGTCGAGATGAAGTAGACATGGGAACCGTCGGCGGAAACGTTGACAACCGCCGCCCCGCCCCCCGTCGCGACGACCGTCGAGGTCAGCGTCCCTGCGTCGAAGGAGACGATTTGGCCACCAGCGAGGTACAAGACCTTGCCGCCGTCGCGCGAGACCCCAGCCAGGGTGGCCGGGCCGGGGGTGACGGTCAACGTTTCGGCGTTGTCACGGCGCTCGTATACCGTCCCCCCCAGGCTGAAGACGACGGCCGATCCATCTTCGGAGACGCCAAGAAGTTCGGCATCGGTGCTGGGAGTGACATCACCGGGAAGCAGCGAGACGACATGCAGGCCAGCGGGCGTGCGGTCGTAGATCGCCGAGCGCGGAGAGGGAGGCGCCTCGGGCTCGAGCTGCACGCTCGGATGCGGGCCAAAGCCTGTGACGAAGATCATGTGTGTCGCACCGTCCGTAATCCAGCGCCCAACAGCTTCCGGGTCGCTGCCCAGGCTGCCGCGGCCGACTAACTCGAAACTGCCGTCCGGCCCGCGCACGTAATTGTTGTGAATGCCGGCGTAGGCTTGGGCGAGGCTGCCGTGGTCGGAGCTGCCGCCGCCCAGCGTCCTCATGAACGCGTAACGGTGATCGGGGGCGGCGCCTCGGGGCTCAGGAAATTCCGACTGAGCGCCGGAGGGGCCGATCAGCCTGCTTTCCCATCGTTCCGCACCGCGAACCGACTCGTACTCATCGTTGTTGCCGGCGCCATCAAGGCCGGGCAACGCTGGGCCCGCGTAGAGCACGCTGTTGCCGCTGGGCGAAGCCAGCCAGGTGTCCGTGCCTTCCAGTGGGGCGCCGGTTGGCGGCGTCCCGCGGGTGTCGGGCGGGCTGACCAGCTCGTAGGCCCTGCCGTCGGGCAGGCCGGGCAACGATGCCGGAAAGGTCCGGAAGGTCGTGTCCTGCCCCGCGGTGACGCCGGTCCCGTTTGCAGCGACGATGCGAAAGTGAAGGAGGGCGCCAGGCGGCAATCCGGAGACCTCCGCATCCACCAGCCTGGGGCCTCCACCCGCGCCAATTCCTTCGTCGGCTGCCGGGGAGTGCGCGCATGGGTTCGAAGCGCAGTCTGCGCCTCCATATTCAAAGCGGTATGTCGTCGCCTGGTTCTGGGGGTCGACGAGGGCGCTCAGGGTCGCTGTGGTCGACGTCATCTGCGATGCCTTGGCGGCTGAGACGGCGGGGGCCGCCGGGGCGGTCGTGAAGGTTGTTTCCGCCGAAGTCGAGCTGCCACCACCCAGCGGCCGGGTCGCGACCAGCCTGACGCGGTAGGGCTGAGACCCAGTCAGCCCGGTGACGCCGCGGCTGACCGCGATGCTGCCGGGCGCCGTGCCCGCGTCGAGGTCAACGGCCGGAGTCGCGACCCAGATTTCCCCATCGGTGGAGTATTCGAAGCGATAGGTGACGTCGAAACCCTTCGAGACCACCGCGCCGGTGAAGGTCGCCGTGGTCCCGCCGAAGACAGTCACCGGATCGATCGCCGGCGTCGTGTCATTCAGCACCGAGACGCGGTGGTTGCCACTCGTGTTCGAGGCCACGTAGACGTTGCCGCCCAGCGCTTCCCCGGCAAGGCCGACACCGGTCGAGACCGTGGCCGCCAGGCCCAGGCCGCGGTCGACGAAGGCGCCGGCAGGGCTGAGCTCGACCGTCCCCACCTTGCTGCTTTCGGCGCTTCGCGAGCCGGTAACAACGACGTCGCCGTTGGCCGGCTCGACCGCCAGGTCTCGCAGCGCTCCAGTGCCGAAGTTGGCCGCCAGCGACAGTTCGGCCCCGCCAAATGCGGCGTTGACCGGGCTTGGCGTCGCGTCGAACTTCTGGACTCGGTTGTTCCCCGCGTCGAGGGCGTAGATGTTCCCGCCCGAATCGACCCCGACCTCGCTCGGCGAGTTGCTGCCGAACCGCCCCGGATTGGTCCCGGTGCTCCCCGGCGCCTTGCAGTCGGCCCCCGTGCAGACCTCAAAGGCCGCGCCCGCCGCCGAGGAGACATCCCAGCCGAAGCCGCGCAGAAACGCAACCCCGGTGACCAGCCCGCCGGTGAAGGTCGGGGTGAAGACGTCGACCCGCCGGTTGGCCTTGTCGGCTACGTAGACCGCGTGGCCGGATGGATCCACCGCCGGGTAGCCGATCGCGGTGCCGAATTTCCCCGCCTGGCCTTCGGCCGGACCTTCCGTATTAGGCGAAGAGCAGGGGCTGGGGAAGGCGCAGAGCTGAAACGCGCTGGCGCCGGTCGCCGCCCCCCAGCCAAACGCCCCCTCGAAAGCGCCGCCAGCGCTAAAGACGTCAACCCGCCGGTTGCCCTGATCGGTCACGTAGAGCGTGCCGTTCGACTGGTCGACCGCAACCCCCTGCGGCGCCGAGAGCTGGCCGGCGCCCGCGCCAGCCAGGCCCGCCAGGCAGGAGGCCGCGGCGGTGCAGACCTGGGCTTCCGAGCCTCCGTCCCTGACGCCCCAGCCCCAGGCGCGGACGAAGGCGCCGGTCGGGCCGAACTGTTGGATCCGGTTGTTGGAGGAGTCGACGACGTAGAGCGTGCCGGCGGCCACGCCGCCGTTGCCGCCGCGGTTGACCGCGACTCCACGCGGATTGTTGAAGATTCCCCCGGCGACGCCGGTGCTATTGGCGCCAAGCGACCTGACCACGGTCTTCGCTGCCTCGGCGGAGGGGCTCGCAAGGAGCCAGAAGGCGGCAGCGACCGCCGCCAGACGCCTCACGCTTGGGTCGCTTCCTTTGCCTTTTGCATAGCCACAGAGCACCGCCGGACAACGCAGCCGGTCGGCCCCCCACAACCGTCCCGGCGCAGCAGCGGAGACTAGGGTACGCAGTTGTTCCTGTCAAGGAATGTACTCGGCGAGCGAGGCGCCGCGCCTCAGCCCCTCGCCCGCCGCTGCCTCACATCGTGATGTAGGCGGGTTTCGGTTCGGAGACCGTGTAGGTCCCGAACCAGAATGCTTCTTCGGGGCAGTTCCCGCCTTCCTTGTTCAATTCCACCCCGTTGACGTGGACGACGGCCGGATTGCCCCCTTCAGCTTCCAGCGCCGGCATCGTCGCCCCGTAGGTGCAGTTGACGAGCCCACCCAGGCATTCGACGTGAGCGCTTGGTTCACCGCCGCCTTCGCCTTCTTCGGCGGTCAGCAGCCCGCTGTTGCCGCTCGTCCATTCCAGCGTCCCCGCGTAGGGGAGGTTCAGCGTCGTGCCAATAGTGCAGCCGAAGGTGAACAGGACTTTGATCGAGCAGCCTTCGAAGGTGAGGTTGGTGACCTTGCCGGTCATCGGCGTCCCCGAGGCCGAGGTGGTTTCGGCTTCGACCACGGATGTCGTGCAAATAACCGTGCCTATGCTTGTCACCAGTTCGCCAACTGTGCCCGTTTTCAGGCCGGCTTTGATTTTCGTCCCCGAGCCGTAGATCGCGCCGCCTTCGCAGGTTTGCACGGCCTGGCTGCATACATGTGTGGCGAAAGCCGATCCGGTCCCGACGAACGCCATCGTCGCCAGCACAGCGGCTACGGCGAGGCCGACAGTCCTTGTTCTCTTCACTTGATCTCCTTTGCCCGGGGCTCGCGCCGCCGGCTTGAGTTGCGCGGCGGCTGGCGATCGAGCCGCAAAACCCAGGCAGGGCAAACTGTCCGAGTCCTCGCCCCTCCCACCGACCGCCCCCGGTCGATCGCGAAGATATAACAGACCTTTATCTATTGATCAAGCTTTTTTGTGTAAAGAAGAGGGGTCAGCCGGAGACTGTGCTGCCAGCCGGCACATCGAGCGCCTCGGCCTGCTCGGGCCAGCTGCCCGCCAGCCCGGCGGCGTCCTCCCTGCCCGAGGCGATCAGCAGCTCCTCGGCGATGTGAGGCGCCATCGGCGCCAGCGTCCGCGCCAGCAGGACGAGCGCCCCGGCGAGCGCCTCGGCGTCCTCGCGGCTGAGCTCGCCGCGGCGTTTGATCACCCGCTTCTCAAAGTCCTGAATCCGCTCAAAGAGGCGGGCCAGGTTGCGGACGGCGCTGTGCATCTGCAGCTCCTCGAGGTCTTTGGTGATCCGCTCGATCGCGTTGTCGCACCATTTGCCGAGGCGGTCGCGCATGAACTCGGTGTCGGCGGCGGCCTCGGCATCCGCCGGCGCCTCGGCGACGGCGGCGAAGCGGGCGTGGGAGTAGTCCCAGATGTTGTTGAGCAGGCGGTGGGCGTAGCGAATCGCCCCGTCGTTCCAGTTCAGCGCCTTCGAGGGGCCGGCGGCATAGAGCACCGCCAGGCGCACGGTGTCGGCGCCGTACTCCTGGACCAGCGCGTCGGGATCGACGACGTTGCCAAGGTGCTTGCTCATCTTGCGGCCGTCGGCGATCACCATCTCGTGGAAGAGGCAGCCGGCGAAGGGCTCGCCCTCGGGCAGGAAGTCAAAGGGGCCGATGTCGCGCAGCGCCTTGGTCACCACCCGCTGGTCGAAGACGAAGCCGCCGCTGTCGGAGCCGGCGACCAGCCGCTCGGAGGGCAGCCACTGGCGCAGGTCCGGGTGGTCGAACATCGACTCGGCGCGATCGGCCTCGGGCACGCAGGCCGGCACCCACATCCAGAGCGCGTCGAAATGGCAGTCGAGGGTGTCGGTCTCGCGCTTGGCCGGCTTGCCGCACTTCGGGCAGTCGACGTTGACGAAATCCTCGCGCTCGGCCAGCGGGTTCCCTTCACCGGTCGGCTCGATGTCGAGCGGCAAGCGGACCGGCAGATCCTCGACCGGCACCGGCACGGCCCCGCACTCCTCGCAGTGGATGATCGGGATCGGCGTCCCCCAAGAGCGCTGACGGGAAATCGAAAAGTCGTAGGCGCGGTAGCGGACGGCCGCCTTTGGCCGTGCCTTGGACTGTGAGATCCGCAGCGACGACTCCCCCGCCTTGCGGCGCAGCCGCTGCTCGATCTTGCGGTCGGCATCGTCGGCGGCCGGGATCCCGAGCGCGGCGGTCGCCCCGAAGCGGGAATCGACGATCGGCGAGACGAAGATCGGCAGCAGGTCGCCGCCCTCTGGCCCCATCACCGAGGCCTCGGTGTCGATCATCGGCACCGAGGCGGCATCGCGGGCGCTGCGCTCCCAGCCGCCCGAGCGCAGCTCAGCCAGCTGCTGCTTGCCTTTCGGCTCCGAGACCCACTGCTCGATCTCGGGATGGCGCGGTGAGAGCAGGACGAAGCGGGCGTCGCCGATTGAGTCCTTGTAGGGGGTGAAGACCGTCAGCGCCCGGCCGTCGAGGCCCTTGAGCTCGATCTCCGCGCCCTCCGTTTTGCCGAGGACGATGCGCTGGCTGGCGAGGGCGATCTCGTCCCAGTCCTTGAAGTCGTCGAGGCGGGTGTCGTTCTCGGACACGTAGGGGCCGATCTTGAGGAACCAGACCGGGCGGTGGGTGAGGCGCACCTCGCCCCCGCAGCGCCAGCACTTGCCGTCCTCGACCTGGAGCGAGGCGAGCGTCGTCTCGCAGCTGTCGCACCAGTCGACGGTGGCCTCGGAGCGGTAGATCAAGTCGGCCTCGAGCAGGGTCACGAACAGCCACTGCGACCAGCGGTACATCTTCTCGTCGGAGGAATAGAAGAAGCGGTCGTAGTCGAAGGAGAAGCCCATCCGCTTCATCTGCACCAGCATCTGCTCGCCGCAGCGCTCGACCCAGGCCGAGGGTGACTCTTTGCGCTGGATCGCGCCCAGCTCGGCCGGCAGGCCGAAGGCGTCGAAGCCGAGGCCGAAGAGGACGGCGTCGCCGCGGGCGCGGCGGAAGCGGGCGTAGGCATCGCCGATCGAGTAGCTGCGGATATGCCCCATGTGGAGGTCGCCCGAGGTGAACGGACTCGACGGCTTCACGTAGGTGCGAGCCTGGCCCTCCTCGGGCGTCGGCGTGTCGTAGGCGCCGCGGTCCGCCCAAGCAGCCTGCCTGGCGGCCTCCACAGCCCCTGCGTCGTAGTCGTGTTTCTCGTTACTCATCGGCTCCTCTCCCACTAAGGATGGCGAACGCGGCTCGCGAGCCACCCCTACAGCCTACGAGTTTCGCTCGAAAGAGTTTAACCGGTCGCTATCTGAACGCTTACGCGAAGGTCCAAAGCCTGTTGCCGAGGAAGTTGAACGGCATCGCGATCGCGACCGCGATCGCCTGCGCCGTCAGCTCGCCCATGCCGGCGCCGGCAATCAGGACTTCGAGGGCGGCGAGGTTGATAATCAGCGAGGCGACGCTGATCGCGAAGAAGCGGACGGCCTGGAAGCCGGCGGAGCCATCGCCCGGGCCAAAGGTCCAGTAGCGGTTCCAGAGGAAGTTGTTGCTGACCGCGACGGCGAAGGCGCCGACGGCGGCAACCAGCTGGTGAAGCCCGAGGTTGTCCGAGAGCAGGGCGAAGACGCCGAGGTTGATCAGATAGCCGGAGCCGCCGACGATGCCGAACTTGAGCAGCTGCCACCAGTTGGCGGGCTGGCGGGCGGCGGCGCCGAGGCGATCGGCGAATTCCGAGGCGCTCATCGCAGCTCGTCTCCCCGGACCGAGGCCAGCGCCCCGGCGTGCAGCCCGGCCCGCGGCGGGACCAGGATCTGCTCGGGCAGGCCGTCGATCACAACCGCGTCGCGACCGAAACCGGTCGGCAGGGCGCGCAGGGTGTGAAATTCGATTTTCTGTGGTTTTTTAGACACGTAGCGGATCAGGGTAAGGCGGTCGAGGCGAATTCGCTGAACCTGATGAAAAGAGGGTGGCAGGTGCACCGGGCGACCGCCTACCAAGGGCTTGCTGACGACGTCGACCTCGGCAAGCGGCTCGGTCCCGCTGTACATGCGCTGGGACCCGTCGGCGAGGTAGAACTCTACGGGATCGGCGGCGAGGGTCCAGCTGACGATCGCCCGTGGCCGCTTGGCGGGGCCGAGCGCCCTGGTCAGAGCGCGGAAATCGGGCCGCTGCAGGTTCGGAGTCTGGGTGACGTGAATGTCGAAAGCAAGCCAGTAGGCGCAGAGGACGACCGCCAAGAGCATGCCGATGCGGCGGGCGCCGCTGGCCGCGAAGCCGATCGCCGCCGCGACCAGCAGTGGGGCCAACGCCGGCAAGAGGTTGCGCTCGACCACGTAATCCTTGCCCGCGAGGGCGGCCGCAGAAGCGAGGGCGACGACGCCGAGGCCAATCAGCAGGCCGATCCCAGCCCCCTTGCGCTCCCGCTTGGAGCCTCGGATCAGGGCCAGCAGAAAGGCGATGCCGACCAACGCCACCGGGATCAGGGCGTAGCGCTCGCGCGGCGGCTCGGCAATCACGTGGCCGGTCTCTCCGATCAGGAAGCTGACCGCCGTCTCCCAGAGCCGGCTCGGCAGCGGGCTGCCTTCGATCCAGCCGATGTGGTTGGGGTTGACCTGGCCGTTGATCAGCGGGACCAGGGCAACGCCGGTAGCGACGACGCCGGCGACGGCCGGCAGCACCACGCGCCACCTTTCCCGCAGGGCGATCAGCAGCCAGGCCCCCTCGATCGCGACGGCGAAGACGGCGAAGTAATGGCTGCAGAGGGCGAGCGCCGAGGCCAGCGCCCAGAAGGCCAGGTCGCGCCCCGCCCGGGTGCGCAGCGCGCGGGCGAAGAAGACGAGCGAGACCGCGCCGAAGAAAACCAGCGGCGCGTAGGAGCGGGCCTCCTGCGAATACCAGATCAGCATCGGGTTGACGGCGACCAGGGCTGCGACGATCAGGCCGGCTCGCCTGCTCGCCAGTTCGCGGCCGGCGAAGTAGATGACCGGGACGGTGGCGGCCCCGAAGACCGCCGAGAGCGAGCGCAGGCCGACCTCGCCGGTGCCGAAGGCCTTCGCCCAGGCCCAGGCGAGCACGTAGTAGAGAGGAGGATTGGACTCGCTCGATTTCACCTCGCGCAGCATGTGGGCGAAGCTGCCGGGGATGACGCGGGCGGCGGTGATCACCTCGTCATGGTGGTAGCTCTGCAGCCCGAGGCTGGCGAAGCGGACCGCGACGCCGAGCGCGGTCAGGCCGGCAACCGCCCAGAGGACGGTCGACCGTGCGGCCGCGAAACGGGGTTGTGGCTCGTTCATGGAGTGCAGGCGTTCTTCGGCATCGCCCGCCCGGGCCCGAAGGACGGCGGCAACGCTGCCCGCGAGTCTCCCCAGCCGCGGTTGGGGTGGGCGCCAAGCTGGTAGCTGAGGGTGGCGCCCCGGGACAGCGCGCAGAAGCTGGTCCAGGGCTGCCCGTAGGCATGGCCATTGAAGCGCATTCCCTCTATATAGGGAGCGCGGCTTAAGGCAAGTGAAATTCGACGGCGCGGCAACGTCTTTCCCCGCTTCGACGTTCTCGCCTTGGCGAGGGTGAAGGCGGAGGCATCGATCTGCAGCTTCTTGCGGTGGGCGAGGCTGATGGTGGCGTGGGGGAAAAGCGGGCTGCCGATCGCCAGCAGGTCGACGCCGGGCGCCTCCGGGTAGAGGCCGAGGGCGCCGAACACGTACCAGGAGGAGAGCGTGCCGAGATCGTCATTGCCCGGATAGCCCGCCGGCGAGGTGTCGTAGAGGCCAAGGATCGCCCGCCGCACCGCTGCCTGGGTCTTGAACGGCTTCCCGGTCCAGTCATAGAGCCAGGGGACGTTGAGGTTGGGCTCGTTGCCGAGCAGGGCGTGGTTGGTGTGGGTGGCGCCGAGGCTGCCGTTGATCTGGCGCAGGAAGTAGTCGAGCTTGCCAGCCGCCTTCGCCCTCCCTCCCATCGCCGCGAAGAGGCCAGCGGGATCGTGGGGGACCATCCAGGTGTACTGGATCGAGTTGCCCTCGGCGAAGCCGGCGCCGCGCAGGTTGTCGTAGCCGGGGATGAACGAGCCGTCGGCGAGGCGCGGCTCGACGTGGCCGCTGGCCGGGTTGAAGAGGTTGTGCCAGTTGGCCGAGCGGCCCATGAACTCGCGGTAGGCGAAGCGGTCGCGCAGCGAGCGGGCGGCGAACTGGGCGATCGAGAAGTCATCGGTCGCGTACTCGAGCGTCGTCCCGGCCGAAGCCCAGACGCTCTGGGGGTTGCCGTAGATCGAGTTGGCGTTGCGGGTTTTGACATCGATGTCATAGGGGACGAACCCAAGATCCAGGTACTGCGCCAGGCCCTGGCGCTCGACGAAGCTGCCGTTGGCGCTTTCACAGGGCTGGGCAGCCCCCCGCACCATCGCCTTCAGCGCCGCGCCGCGATCGAAGGCGCGGGCGCCGAAGGCGTAAGCCGAAGCGATGATCGGGTCGGCGGGGTCGCCGACCATGGTCATGCTCTGGCCGTTGGCATAGGGCCAGCGCGGCAGGCAGCCGCTCTGGTCGGCGTCGGCCAGCAGCGAGCGGACCAGGTCGCTGGCCCGGTCCGGCATCAGGATCGAGAGCAGCTGGATCTGGGTCCGGTAGGTGTCCCAGCCGGAGATGTCGGCGTACTGGGTCCGGTTGCCGGCATCGTGGACCTGGCCGTCCATGCCGATGTACTCGCCGCCGACGTCGTTGAAGGTGCGGGGCGCCAGAAACGCGTGGTAGAGCGCCGTGTAGAAGGTGCCCGTGTTGCGGGCCGAGCCGCCGCTGACCCTGATCCGCCCCAGCGCCTGGTTCCAACGCCGCTGCGCCCGGGCCGCGATCGAGCCGAAGCCGGCGCTCTTGCTTTCCGCCGCGAGGTTGGCGCGAGCATCGGCGACGCTGACGAAGGAGACGCCAACCCGGACCAGCACCGTCCTGTTCTTCCTCGTGTCGAAGCTGGCGTAGGCGCCCGCCTGGGCCGTTTCCTTCGGGTTGGCGGCCGGCGTCTGGCTGTCGCTCGCCGCGGTCGAGCCGGCTTCCAAGGCCTTGCGCGTCCAGGTGCCGTAGGCGTGGAACGGGCGATCGAAGACCGCGGAGAAGTAGACCTTGTAGCGGGGCCGCTGGCCGCAAAAGAGGCCGCTTGAGGCTTCGCCGGAGATTTCCTTCGCCGCCGGGTTGATTGCGACCGCGGCGAGGTCGTCGGCTTTGGCGCTGCCGCCGGCATTGATCAAGACGCTCGAGTGCGGGTTGTGGGGAAAGGTGAAGCGGCCCATCCCGGTCCGGGTCGTCGCCGTCAGCTCTGCCTCGATCCCGGCCCCGTGCACCGGGTTGACCCGCATCGAGTAGTAGCCGGGGTGGGCGCTCTCCTCGCCATGGGAGAAGCCGGGCTGGAACTTGCCGTCCAAGGCCGCCGAGCCAGGGTCAGCCGGCGAGGAGGTGATCGGCTCGGTCGTCGGCAGGAAGGGAAAGTCGCCGTAGAGGCCGCAGCCGGCGCCGCTGAGGTGGGTGAGGCTGAAGCCGGAGACGTGGTTGTCGCGGTAGTCGTAGCCGTCGCCGTTCTTGTCGGCCGGGGTCGTGTCGGGGCTCCACTGGACCATCCCGAAGGGGACCGTCGCCCCGGGGAAGTTGTGGCCGCCGCCGAAGCTGTCGTGCCCGGGCTCGGTCCCGGCAAAGAGGCTGACGTGGTCGGCGAGGCCGGATGCGGATGCCGCCGGCGCCCCGATCGCAAGCGCCAGCAGCGCCGCCAGCGCGGCCGCACCTATGCCTCGCATGATTTTGTAAACGTTGCGCGTAATCTTCCGGGCTCCTATGCGGGGCAGAATCGCAATCCTCGCGGCCGTTGCCGCTGCAGCAGTCGCGCTCGTGCTGGTGCTCGTCCTCGGTGGAGGCACGACGTCGAAACACGCCGCGGAGGAAGTTGGACCGCAGCCGGTCGAGCCTGGCGTCGACATCGTCTCGCCCCGCAACGGGGCTAGACAGGCTAGCCATGCGGTGGTGGTCAAGGTAGAAGTCCACAACTTCCAGCTCTCCCCCGCTCACTTTGGAGGCGAGCCGGAACTGGGCGAGGGGCACCTGCGCTTCGGCCTCAACCGCGTTCCCAATTGCGTCGATCCGGCCAAGCTGCAGCGGGCGCTGAAAAGCCCGCTCGGCAAAGGCCGCCTGAAAGGCGCCTCCCAGGACTTCCCCGAGCACTCCGGCCCGAACGGCGTCCTGGCCGAGCGGATCCACACCGCCGGCAGCTACTCGCCCGCCACCCGGCCCGAGATTTTCTACCACGACCTTCAGCCAGGCTTCTACCGGCTGGTGATCAATCTGGCCGAGAACAACGGCGCGACGACGCCCTTCCACGCCGTCACCAACTTCCAGATCCTGCCCAAGCCAGGCCACGGCCCCAAACCCTGCGCGCCCGGCAAAGTCTCCAGCGCCAAGGCTGCCGCGGCCTTCGACTGACGCCCCGGACACCCCTGGAAACCCCTGCCGGGGCCTTTACTTCACTTTGTATAGTCATGTAGATGCAGACCTACCGCCGTCTGATGGGTTACCTGCGCCCATACCGCCGCCAGCTCTGGGGCTCGCTGGTCTTCGCCTGGCTCGGGATCGGGATGTCGGTGCTGATCCCGCTGCTGATCGCCCGCGCGATCAACGCGATCGAGGACCACGACAAGCCTGACCTGCTCCCCCTCGCCCTGGCGATTGTCGGCGCCGGCATCCTCAGGCTGGGACTGACCGTGATCCGGCGGCTGGTCGCCGGCAAGGTCTCGCTGGCGGTCGAATTCGACCTGCGCCAGAGTTTCTACGCCCACCTGCAGAAGCTCGACCTCGGCTTCTTCGACGGCCAGCAGACCGGCCAGCTGATGTCGCGGGCGACGGTCGACCTGCAGGCGATCCGCTTCTTCCTCGGCTACGGCCTCGTCTTCATCACCCAGAGCGCCCTGACGATCGTCCTCGCCAGCGCCGTGATGCTCTGGATCAACCCGGTGCTGGCGCTCTGCGCTCTGGCACCTGCCCCTTTTGTCATCTACGCCGCCTCGCGCTACAACCGCGTCTCCCGACCAGCCCTGCAGGAGGTTCAGCAGCGGATCGCCGAGCTGACCGCCGAGGCCGAGGAGAACGTCTCCGGGATCCGCATCGTCAAGGCCTTCGCCCGCGAGGAACACCAGCTCCACCGCTTCAGCCGCGCCGTCGACCGCGTCTTCGAGCAGAGCATCTACTCGACCAGGCTGCAGGCTTTCTTCTCGCCGCTGATCGGGTTCCTGCCGCAGATGGGGATCGCCCTGGTGCTATTGGTCGGCGGCCGCCAGGTGATCTCCGGCAGCCTCAGCATCGGCGACTTCGTCGCCTTCTACGCCTATGTGGGGATGCTGGCCGGGCCGATGCGGATGCTCGGCGTCGCGATGGGGATGTCGCAGCGGGCGATCGCCTCCGGCAACCGGATGTTCGAAATCCTCGATCGCGAGCCAGCGATCCAGAGCCCGCCCGGCGCCCCCGCCCTGCCCGCCGGCGAGGGCGAGGTCGAGCTGCGCGGGGTGGCGCTGCGCTACGACGGCGGCGCGCCGGCGCTGAGCGGCCTCGACCTCAAGGTCGAGGCGGGCAAGACAATCGCCCTGGTCGGCCCCTCGGGCGCCGGCAAGACCAGCATGGTCGGCTTGATCGCGCGGCTCTATGACCCCAGCGAGGGAGCGGTGCTGGTCGACGGCGCCGACATCCGCGAGATCGACGTCGGCTCGCTGCGCTCGGAGGTCGCCTTTGTCGCCGACGACAGCTTCCTCTTCACCGCCAGCGTCGCCGAGAACATCGCCTATCCCCACGCAGACGCCAGCCTGGAGAAAGTCGAAGCGGCGGCCCGGCGGGCCCAGGCCGATGGCTTCATCCGTGAACTGCCCGACGGCTATGAGACCCGCGTGGGCGAGCGCGGATTGACGCTCTCCGGCGGCCAGCGCCAGCGGGTCGCGATCGCCCGGGCGCTGCTCGCCGACCCGCGCATCCTGATCCTCGACGACGCCACCTCCTCGGTCGACGCGACCACCGAGGAGGCGATCAAGTCCGGCCTACATGAGGTGATGAGCGGGCGGACCACGTTCATCATCGCCCACCGGCTCTCGACCGTCTCACTAGCCGACGAAGTCGTCGTCTTGGACGGCGGCCAGATCGTCGACCGCGGGACCCACAAGGAGCTGCTGGCCGGCTGCGGCTTCTACCGCGAGATCGCCGAGCACGGGCTGGCCGACTCGGTCTTCCTCCAGCGCGACCTCGAGAGCCGCGAGGAGATGGCGCGGCTGTGAGCGACCGCGAGCCCAGCGCCAACCGCCTGCGCAACATCTGGCTGCTGTTCGGGTCGCTCTGGCGCCTGGTCCGCGGCCAGGATCAGCGCGGGCGCAAGGTGCGCTGGATGATCGGCCTGCTGCGCCCCTACCGGGGGCGGATGGCGCTGATGTTCATCGCCTTGCTGGTCGAGACCGGGGCCGGCCTCGCGCCCCCCTACCTGGCTGGCCAGGCGATCGACGCCGGGATCAAGACCGGCGACCTCAGCGCGCTCGACCTGACCGTCGCCGCTTTCGCCGCCGCCGCCCTGCTCTACGCGGTCGGCACCTACGCCGAGACTTACTTGGTCGGCTGGGTCGGAACCCGCGCCCTGCAGGACCTGCGCGAAAGGCTCTTCGCCCACATCCAGTCGATGTCGATCGGCTTCTTCACCCGGCGCAGCCCCGGCGTCCTGATCTCGCGGATGACCAACGACGTCGAGGCCCTGAACCAGCTCGTCACCGGCGGCGTCGTCACCATGTTCTCCAGCACGTTGACCCTGGTCGGAGTGGTCGTGATCCTGCTCCTGCTCGACGTCCAGCTGGCCCTGGTCACCTTCCTCATCTTCCCCCTGCTGGCCGTCGCCAGCGTCGTCTTCCGCATCGTCTCGGCCGGCACCTACCGGGCGACCCGGGAGCGGATCGCCGCGGTCACCGCCTACCTGCAGGAGACGCTGAGCGGGGTGCGGGTGGTGCGCAGCTTCGGCCAGGAGCCGCGCCATGCGGCGGTGATGACCGACCTCAACGAGCAGAACCGCGCCGTCAACATGAAATCGGTCTACCTCAACGCCTCCTATTTCCCGGCGGTCGAACTGATGGCGGCGATCGGGACCGCGGCGATCCTGCTCTACGGCGGCGACCAGGCGATCGACGGGGCGATCCAGATCGGCGTCATCGTCGCCTTCGTCGGCTACCTGGCGACCTTCTTCGAACCGATCCAGGAACTCTCCCAGCTCTACACCACCTACCAGCAGGGGATGGCGGCGCTGGACAAGATCTTCGACCTGCTCGACACCAAGCCCGACATGGTCGACGCCCCGGGCGCGATCGACCCTGGCAGCCTGCGCGGCGAGATCCTGATGGAGGGCGTCTCCTTCTCCTACGACGACGAGGCGGCGGAGAAAGCGGCCCGCGACGAGCCGGTCGAATGGGCGATGGAGGATGTCGACCTCCACGTGCCGCCCGGACAGACCCTGGCCCTGGTCGGGGCGACCGGAGCGGGCAAGTCGACCTTCGCCAAGCTGGTGGCGCGCTTCTACGACCCTCAGGCCGGCAAGGTGCTGGTCGACGGCCACGATCTGCGCGGAGTGCAGCAGCGGGCGCTGCGGCGCCAGCTCGGGATCGTGCCGCAGGAGGGGTTCCTCTTCTCCGGCAGCGTCCACGACAACATCGCCTTCGGCCGGCCGGAGGCATCGCTGGAGGAGATCGAAGACGCGGTCGCCGCGGTCGGCGCGACCGAGTTCATCGCGGCGCTGCCGGAAGGGCTTGAGACCGAGGTCGGCGAGCGCGGGGTGCAGCTCTCGGCCGGCCAGCGCCAGCTGGTCGCCTTCGCCCGGGCGCTGCTGGCCGAGCCGCGGATCCTGATCCTCGACGAGGCGACCTCCAACGTCGACGTCCGCACCGAGAAGACGATCGAGAAAGGCCTGGAGCGGCTGCTGCAGGGCCGCACCGCAATCGTCATAGCCCACCGCCTCTCGACGATCCGCCGGGCAGGCAAGATCGTCGTCCTCGAGGGCGGCCAGATCGCCGAGTCCGGCACCCACGACGAGCTGATCGCGGCGGGCGGGGCCTACGCACGGCTCTACGGCGCCTGGGCGGAGTCCTCAGCCGCGTAGTGGGGGCGGGCGCCGGGCGGGCCATCCGCCCTCGAAGCGCGCCCAGCTCCAAGAGCGCTCTGGCCCGAAGCGGCTGCCGGACCCGCCTCCGCGCTTCGAAGCTTCTGTCATCCGGGAGCGTTGCGAGGGACGGGGCTGGCCGCCCTCTGGGCGAATGTGGCGAAGCCGCGATATGCAATCTGATGATCGCGCGGCGCAGCCGCGCTGCAACATCCGAGTCCGCGACTGGCGGACGAGTCAATTCGGCCAGAGGGCGGCCAGGCCCGTCCTCCCTGGGCCGCCGGAACAGCCGCCGGCTAGCCCGGCCCGACGCCGCCGGAGCTGCTGCCGCCGGAGCTTTCGCCGGCGGGCGGCGCTTCGGTGCCGGCGCCACCGCCGGTTTCAGGCGCGGCTTCTTCGACTTCTTCTGGCGCCGCTTCAGCTTCGGGTTCGACCGCTTCTTCGACTTCTGACCCTTCTGATTCCGACGATTCCGACGATTCGGCCGGGGTCGGCGCGATCGCTTCCTGGCCGCATTCTTTGAAGCCGTAGCTGACGGCCGCCGACTGGAAGCTCGCCAGCGCCGTCGTCGAGCGGGTCTCGGCTTCGCTGAGGGCTTCGCTGTCGGCGCGCTCGTCGGCGAGCTTGGCGTCGCTCTCGGCCTGGGCGAGTTCTTCACCGGTGCTGATGAATTCGGAGTAGCCCGCCGTGTCATCCGGCGTGCCGATGCCCTTCAGGCTTTCGACCATGCCGATGTAGAGGTCGGCGACCTGGCCCACCTGGCTGGCGCCTTCTTCGGTGTTCTCCCCGACCGTCCCGACCGCGGCGTTGACCTCAGCGCAGATCGAGTCGCCGCGGGCAATCAGTTCTTCTTTGGTCAGCGTCGTCGTCGCTTCAGTCGTGGTCGGCGTGGTCGTTGAATCGCTGCTGCCGCCGCCACAGCCGGCAATAGCCAGGGCGGCGAGGAGCAGGGCGAGAATGGAGAGGTTTCGAGGTCTCATACGCGGCGCGACGCTAGCAGAGCGATTAGACGCTCCCGCCAGCCTCCAGCACAGCTGCGCCCCAGGGACTCGAACCCCGAATTCCAGTTCCAGAGACTGGCGTGTTGCCGATTACACCAGGGCGCAAAGAGTTGCGAAGGATAACGTCAGGCGTATGTAGACGGATTTGTAGACTCTTTTTATGGGAGTTGTCGATACCACGACCATTCGAGTCCGGCGCAGCACGCAGCAGCGCCTCGCCCGCGAGGCGGATCTGGTCGGGAAAAGCCTGGTCGACATGCTTGACGCAGCCGCTGATCTGCTTGAGGAGCAGCGGCTGCTCGCCGGAATGGACCGGTCCTATCGCGAGTGCGGCAGCCAGATCCGCGCGGAGTCGGAAGTCTGGGACGCCACACTTTCCGACGGCCTGCCCTCAGAGTGAAATGACTGCCGCCGAGCCCTTGCGAGGCGACATCTTCGAGGTCGATTTAGATCCCGTGGAAGGCCGGGAGCAGGCGGGCAAGCGCCCTTGGCTGGTGATCTCGATCGGAGCGATGAACCGGTCGGCCGCCGACCTGGTGATCGGAACTCCCCTGACCACCACCGACTGGGGCAACTCGATGCACGTTCGCATCGAGCCTCCCGAGGGAGGCTTGCGAAAGATCAGCTATGCGATGCCAGAGATGATCCGCTCGGTCTCCACCACCCGTCTCCGCCGCCGCTACGGATCTGCCTCGCCCGGATCCGTCGATGCGGTGGCGCGACGGGCTGGGATCTTGATCGGCCTCGGCCGCAGCCGCTAGGGCTGAGAGATCTTCGAGAGGTCGCTGCTCGGATCGGCGATCTCGGCCTTGGCGGCGGAGACATCGACTTTGTCGACGAGCATCCGCCGCGCTTCGGCCAGGTCTTCGGAGCGCTCGACGCTGAGCGCGCCGGCCACCTTGCCGTCCTTCAGGTACCAGACAGAGAACTCGCCCGAATCGGCATCGCCGCGCCAGATCTCGTCGTCCCACTCGTAAGCCGGGCCGACGTACTCAAGGCTCGCCCAGTCGGCCAGATCGCTGAAGAAGTAGGGAACGACCTCGTAGTCGCGGTCCTCGCCGAGCATGTTGCGGGCGGCGTGCATGCCCTGCTGCATCGCCACGTCCCAGTGCTCGACCCGCAGCCGGCGGCCGTGGATGACGCTCTCGTAGTTGCAGCAGTCGCCGGCGGCGTAGATGCCGGCGACGGAGGCCTGCAGCTTGGAATCGCAGCGGATGCCGTTGTCGACCTCGAGCCCGGCGCGCTCGGCCAGCATCGCGTCGGCGCGGACTCCGGCGCCAACCACGACCGTGTCGCACTCGATCGCGCGGCCGCTCTTGGTCAGCACGGCCTTGACCCGGCCGTCGCCCTCGAAAGCCTCAAGCTCCTCGCCGCCCAGCACCTCGACGCCCTTGGACTCGATCAGATCCTGGAACCAACGGCCGGCCTGCTCGCCGAAGGTGCGCGAGAGCGCCACGTCCTCCATCATCACGATCGTGCACTTGACGCCCTTGGCGGTCAGCGAGGCGGCGACCTCGGTGCCGATGTAGCTGCCGCCGATCAGAACGACGTGCTCGGCCGCCTCGGCGTCGGCGCGGATCGCGTCGGAGTTGCCAAAGGCGCGCAAATAGTGGACGCCCTCGTTCTCGGCCCCCTCGACCCGGAGGATGTTGACCATCGCCCCGGTGCCGAGCAGCGCCTGCTCGAAGCCGACCTCTTCCCCACCCTGGAGCTTTGCCGTGCGCGCCTCCGGGTCCAGCGACATCACGTTGCGGCCGGTCAGCAGCTCGACCCCGTTCTCCTCGTACCAGGCGGCTGAGTTGACGTGGGCGTCGGCGCGCTCCGCCTCACCCCGCATGTACTCCTTCGAGAGCGGCGGCCGTTCGTAAGGGGGCTCTGGCTCCCGCCCGACCAGGAGGATCGAGCCGTCGGCGCCGCGCTTGCGAAGCTCCGCCGCGCAGTGGGCGGAGGCCATGCCGCCGCCGATCAGCAGGTGATCGACCTTGCGGTCAGCCACCGCTGCCGTTGCCGGGTCCGAAGAGAGCCTTGATGTCGTCCTCTTTACCCGGGTCGAGCACCGCCAACACCTCGTCGCCGGGCTCAAGCACGGTGTCCGGCCCCGGCACGAACCCCTTGCCGGCGCGCAGGATCGAGATCAAGAGGCTGCCTTCGGGCATTTCGAGGTCGCCGACCCGGCGCCCGGTCACGTCGGAGTCCTGGCCAAGCAGCATCTCGATGATCTCCAGCTGCTCCTCCTGCAGGTCGAGCAGGTGGACGAGGCCGTACTCCGGCACCTCGTGCTCAAGCAGGCGCAGGATCAGGTCGGTGGCGGACACAGACGGTTTGACGCCGAGCAGGTCGAAGTGGGGGCGGTTGCGGGGGTTGTTGACGCGGGCGATGATCCGCTCGACCAGGTACTTCTCACGCGCGACCTGGCAGATCAGCATGTTGTCCTCGTCGTCGCCGGTGACCGCGATCACCATGTCGGCGCGCTGGATCCCGGCCCGCTCCAGCACCCAGAGCTCGGAGGCGTCGCCGTAGGAGACGTTGTGCTCAAGCTCCTGCTCGACGGTCAGGTAGCGGCGGCGGTTGCTCTCGATCACCGTCACCTCGTGGTTCTTTTCGAGCAACTCGCGAGCCAGGTTCCAGCCGACCTTGCCGGCGCCGATGACGATGATGTACATGCTCCCCAAGCCTCCGTCGCCTACGCGGCTTCCGCCGCGTCATCGGGGCCGCCGCCGCGCTTGGCGCCCTCGCGGACGGCGTCCTCGAGCATGTCGATCGCGACCCGGGTGGGACAGACCGTGCGCAGGCCCTGGCGCTGGTACCACTCGGCCCGCAGCGGGTCGAGCACGCGCGCGATCACCGTCGGCACTTCGTATTTGCGTTGGGCGATCTGGGCGATGATGATGTTGGTGTTGTCGCCGTCGGTGGAGGCGATGAAGGCGTCGGCCTTCTCGATCCCGGCCGCGACCAGGGCATCGGTCTCAAGCCCGGCGCCGACCGTGAACTGGCCGCCCAGGTCCTCCCAGCCCTTGTCGAGGCCAACCTCGAGGCGGGCGTGCGACTCGGGGTCCTCGTCGAGGCAGGAGACTTCGTGCCCTTCGTGCAACATCGCCCGGGCAACGGAGGAGCCGACGCGGCCGCAGCCGACAATGAGAATGAACATTCCGCGGATACTAGTCGCCTGCGGGCGCCTCGGCGGGTGGCTCCGCGGGCGCTTCCGGCGGGGCGGTTAGAAGCACTCGGCAGGGGGCCTTTTTCAGCACGTACTCGGTTGCCGCGCCGATCTCGGCCGGCTTGGCGGCGCCGATCCCGCCCATCCTCGCGCCGCCGCGGATCTTCGATGGCGGCTCGCCGCCGATCACGATTGCCTCGGCCTCGCTGCGGCAGGCCGCCTGGACGATCCCGGCGCCGACCTCGCGGGCGCGAACGACCTCGGTGCTGACCGCGACATCCTCGTACTCCTCGCCGATCTCGCGCGCCCGCTCCAGCGCCCGCCGCGCCTCCTGCTCCTGCTCGGGCGGCAGCTCGGCGTCCAGCGGCAGGGTCAGCGGCACCTGGATCACGTAGACGAAGTCGAGCCGGGTGTCGTCGAGATCGCCGTCTGACTCCTCCTGCTCGGCCGCCGCCAGCCGGCCCGCGGTGGAGACGATGTCGTCGTCGAGCTTGGTCCCGAAGATCGGCACAAGGATGTTGCGGAAGGCGACTTCCTTGACCTGCTTGGTCAGCGCCTTCTCACTGACCGAGACCCGCTTGGTCAAGGTCGTCCCCTCGAAGACCTTGCGGTAGATCACGTAGAAGACGAGCCCGAACGCCATCCAGCCGCCACCGACCAGGCGGGCGCGGTCGTGGTAGGCGAGGACGCTGATGAAGGCCAAGCCGCTGATCAGGGCGGCGAAGATCGCCGGCAGCGGCAGCTGCGCGCCGCGCCAGGAGAAACTCCACGGCACCCGGAACGGCCGCGGCCGATCGGGCTCGGTGATCCGCAAGCGAATGATCGAGAGGTGGGCGATCGTGATCGCCAGCGTCGCCCCGAAAGCATAGATCCCGGCCAGGAGCTTGACGTCGGTCGGCAAGACCAGGCCGAGGGCGATCAGGCCAGAGATCGTGATCGCGACGTAGGGCGTGGCGTTGCGCTTGCTCAGCTTGCCGAGCCAGCTCGGGATCTGGCGGTTGATCGCCAGCGTGTAGATGTGGCCGGAGACGCCGAGCATCGAGGTGTTCGCTGCCCAGAACAGCACTGGGGCGGCGACCAGCGCCACCATCCAGCGCATCGTTTCGGCGACCCAGTGGGGGTGGTAGGCGGAGACGACGCCGAGCACCGGCTCCTCGACGAACTGTTTGCCGAGCGCGGTTTCGGGGCCGTGGGGCCCGGCGACGACCGGCAGCGCCATCAGCGCGATCGCCGCCATCCCGGCGTAGACCAGCGGCACCGCGATCGCCCCCAGTGAGACGATCCGCTTCAGGTCGCGGGGCTCGACGTTGATTTCCGGGGCGAGGTCGGAGGCGGCCTCGATCCCGGCGTAGGCGAGCATCGCCACCACCGCCGCGTAGACGATGTCCTTGAAGTTGGGGTCAGTGAAGAGGTGGAGCTGTTCGGTGAGGCGGTCGGGATGCCAGACCGCGAGCACGCCGACGCCGATCACCGCGAGCTGCAGACCGAGGTCGGCGAGGGCGAGGAAGATCAGCGAGCGCTGCCGCCCGCGGCCGGCGACACCGCCGATGTTGAGCGCGCAGACGGCGATGATCACCGCTCCGGCGACGCCGATCTCCCAGCCCGGCTTGCTGAGATTGTTGGAGATCGGCTCCAGGTAGTGGGGAACCGAGAGCGCCGCCAAGGCGAGGACGATCAGGTAGTCGATCAGGATCGCCCAGCCGGCGATGAAGGCGATCAGCTCGTTGAAGGCGTGGCGAGCGAAGGAGGAGGAGCCGCCGCGCTCGCGGAACATCGCCCCGCCCTCGACGTAGCTGAGCGTGGTCACGGCGAAGAGCAGGCCGGAGGCGAGGAAGATCAGCGGCGTCAGGCCGAGGCCGCGGTCGGCGACCACCCCGAGCGCGAAGTAGATCGAGAAGCCGACCGCCGAGTAGGCGGCAGCGAAAAGCCAGGGGACGCCGAGGCCGCGGCGCAGCAGGGGGTCTGAGCGCGACGGCTTGGGCTCGCTCAATGTTCCATCCGCGACGCCGCCCAGAGGCGGCCGCCGCCGACCGCGGCGAAGGCGAGGCCCATCAGCACCCCGACCGAGAGCGGGCCGCCGCCGTTGACGAGGGTGACGGCGAGCAGCAGCAGCCCGATCGCCAGGAAGACGATCGAGAAGGCGCGGACGGAGCCGCGGTAGATTCGCTCTGGCGACGCCATCAGGGCGATTCTAGGCCAGCGCCGGAGCGCTTTCGGCGCCCGCCATCGTGCTGCGGTCGGAGACGACGATCACCCGGCAGGGCCGCTCCCCCAAGACGGTCTGCAGCGTCTTGTCGTAGAGCGGGGCGCCGTTGCGGTAGCGCAGGCCGATCACGACCGCGGCGGCGTTGATCAACTTCGCCTCCTCAGCGATCGAGTAGCCGGCCTGCCCCGGCCGTACCCGGTCAACGTGGCCGGTCACGCGCTGGCCGCCGATCAGCTTCGCCTGCTCGACCTTGCTCTGCGCCTCCGCCTCCTGGTCGCGCATGTCGGCGTCCAGCGGCAGGTTGGTCGGCACCGTCAGCATCGAGTGGATGTGGATCCCGCGGCGGCGCTTGGAGGCGAGCTTGGTCGCGGTCGCGACCATCTCCTCCGAGAACGGCTCGCCATCCTCGAAGGCAACCAGGACGCTGCGGTACTCGATCTCCTCCACCCCGAGCGGCTCCGGCGTCAGCACCTTGACCGTCTCGGTCAGCGGCAGCTTCTGGTTGCGCCGATAGAGGACGTAGACGACGATGCCGAGCACCATCCAGCCGGCGCCGACGGCAAGGGTGCGTGGGTTCAGCGCCATCACCACGACCCAGGCGCCGAAGGTGCCGAGCCCTCCCAGCACCGCGGTCAGCGGCACCTCGGTGCCGAAGAACTGGAAGTTGAGCGGCGGCTTCCAGGGCCGCTCCTCGCCAGAGTGCCGTCGCCGCAGCTGGATCACGGAGACGTGGGCGATCGTGAACGAGAGCATCGCCCCGAACGAGTAGAGCGTCGCCAGGAAATCGGTCTTGCCCGGGATCAAGGTGATGACGGCGATCACCGAGAAGATCAGGATCGCGATGTAGGGGGTGCGGTACTTGGGGTGCACCTGGCGCAGGCCCTCCGGCAGCTGGCGATGCTGGCCCATCGAGTAAGTGAGGCGGGAGACGCCGATCAGGCCGGCGTTGGTGGCGATCAAGAGGATCACGGCAGCGAGGACACCGACGTAATAACGCAGGGCTTCGGTCGGGCCAGAGGAGAGCCCCAGGTTCTCGACGATGCCGAGGATCGGGTCGTTGGCGAACTTCGAGCCGAGCTCGGTGGTGAAGTGCCCGGCCGCGTTCTGGGTGACCGGCATCGCCGAGAGGGCGACGACCGGGATCAGGAGATAGAGGCCAAGCACGGCGGCGACCACGAGGCCGACGCTGCGCGGGATCGTCTTGGCGGCGTCCTTGGCCTCCTCGGCCATGTTCGAGATCGTCTCGATCCCGGTGTAGGCGATCATCCCGACCGCGATCCCGAGGGCGAAGTCGCTCCAGGTCGGGGCGACGCCGAGGTGGATGTTGTCGATCAGCACCTGCGGGCTGAAGACCAGGACCAGCCCAATCCCGACCAGGACGACCTGGGTGGCGAGGTCGGCGACGGCGAGGACGAGGTTGAGTTTGGCCGACTCCTCGGTGCCGCGGATGTTGATCGCGGCGAGGGCGGCGATGAGGACGGCGCCGCCGATCACGTCGCCGGGGGCGTGGCCGAGCGGGGCCCAGAAGACCGCCAGGTAGTGGGGCACGAAGAAGGCCGAGATCGCGACCGTGATCGTGTAGTTGAGCATCTGCCCCCAGGCGGCGATGAAGCTGACGAACTCGTTGAAGGCGTGGCGGGCGAAGCTCGAGGAGCCGCCCGCCTCCGGGTACATCACGGTCGCCTCGGCGTAGGTGGCGGCGGTGGCGGCGAAGATCAAGCCGGAGATGACGAAGGCGACCGGGGTCAGGCCGAGGGCGAAGGCGGCGGTGACGCCGAGCGCGTAGTAGATCGAGGAGCCGACGTTGCCGTAGGCGGCCGAGAACAGCGCCCCGACACCGTGGACGCGACTTAGCGATTCATCTCTGGGGATGCGCTGAGCCATCTAGGAACTGCCGATAACGGTCACTCAGTCCGAATATACGGAGGCGGACGGCGCCCGCTGCACGTGAGCGCGGGTCAGATCCGCCGGCGAGGTGCAACCGCAGAGGCCCAGGGTCAGCTCCAGCTCGTCGCGCAGCAGGGCGAGGACGCTGCGCGCGCCCGCCTCGCCCGCCGCCGCCAGCCCCCATAGCGGCGGCCGCCCGACGAGGACGGCATCGGCGCCGAGGGCCAGGGCGATCGCGATATCGGTGCCACGGCGGATGCCGCCGTCGACCAGCACCGAGGCGCGGCCGTCGACCGCCTCGACCACCTCGGGCAGGGCGTCGGCGCTGGCCAGCACGCAGTCGAGCTGGCGGCCGCCGTGGTTGGAGACGACGATCCCGGCCGCCCCGTGCTCGACCGCGAGCCGGGCGTCCTCAGCCGTCAGGACACCCTTGACCAGGACAGGGACGCTGCAGCTCGAAGCCAGCTCTTCGATGTCGGGCCAGCCGAGCGCCAGATCCATCAAGGAGAAGGTCTGCTCGATCGTCACCGACTCGTCGCCGCCCAGGGCCGCCTGCACGGCAGGCACGCCAAGGCCCTCGGGGATCTTGAAGCCGGCGCGGCGATCGCGCTCGCGACGGCCGCCGGGAGGCGCGTCGACGGTGACGACGATCGCCTCGAACCCTGAGTCAATCGCCTCCTCCATCAGCGCCTGGGTCACCGCCGCGTCCTTGAAGCAATAGAGCTGGAACCAGCGCCGTCCCGGCGGCACCTGGGCGGCAATCTCGCTCGGGCGGAAGGTGGCCAGCGTCGAGAGGCACATCACCGTGCCGGCGTCGGCCGCGGCCCGAGCCATCGCGACCTCGCCCTCGTCGTCGACCAGGCGCTGATAGGCGACCGGCGCGACCAGGACCGGCATCTCGACCTCGGCCCCCAGCACCTGGGCAGCGGTGCTGACCTCGCTGACGTCGACCAGCATCCGCGGCCGCAGGCGCCAGTTGCGCCAGGCGCCGACGTTGTCCCTCAGCGTAACCTCATCGGCGGCGCCGCCGGAGAAATAGCCGAGCGAGCCGGCGTCGAGCTTTTCCGAGGCTGCCCGCTCGAAATCAGCGACGTTGATCAGATCATCGATCACAGCGCGCGACCCTACCGCCGACTAGCCTCAGGCTGTGGGCCGACCCACTCGACAACAGGTGCGCCGACGGCGGCGGGTTGCGCTTGCGATGCTTGCGGCCTTGGCCACGGCAGCCGTCTATCTGATCCTGGCAGCGACCGTGTTCGCTCCGGTCAACACGCACGGGACGCAGGTTGACCACCTGACGATTCAGAGCAAGGCGGTCGGCGACGACCTCGGCGTCAGCGTCGTCGTGCCGGGCGGGCCGAGGCCGGCGCGGAAGCGGCCGCTGCTGGTCTTCCTCCACGGCCGCGGCGGCTCCGACCAGACCTTCACCGAAGACGAGTCCATGTTCAAGGCGCTGAGCCGGCTCGGCGCGAGGGCGCCGATCGTCGCCTTCCCCGACGGCGGCGACCATGGCTACTGGCACAACCGCGCCGAAGGGCGCTGGGGCGCGTACGTGATGCAGGAAGTGATCCCGCAGGTGATCCGCCGCTTCGGCGCCGATCCCAGCCGGGTCGCGATCGGCGGCATCTCGATGGGCGGCTTCGGCGCCTACGACCTGGCGCTGCTGCACCCGGGGCGCTTCTGCGCCGTCGGCGGCCACTCCCCCGCCCTCTGGTTCGAAGGCGGCGAAACCGCCCCGGGCGCCTTCGACAGCGCCGAAGACTTCAACCGCAACAACGTCGTCGGCACGGTCGAGGGCGACCCGGAAGCGTTCGGCAACATCCCGATCTGGAACGACTACGGCAGCGAAGACCCGTTCAAGGTCTACGACGAAGGCTTCGTCGACGCGCTGGACCGCGGCAACGCCGACCTCAGCACCCACTCCTGGCCGGGCGGGCACAACAGCGGCTACTGGGACAGCCACTGGCACGCCTATCTGCGCTTCTACGCAGACGCGCTAGCGCACTGCTGAGCGCGAGCGAAGCTTCAGCGACCGGGCGAGCCGGCGGGTGGCGTCCCCGGAGGCGGCGACGGGCCCCAGCTTTCGCGGCCGTCGGTGCTGTCGATCGGGATCATCGGGCCGGCCATCGCCGGCGTGTCGAGCGTGGTGTCGGCAACGGCCTTGACCCGCGCCAGCACCTCGCGGACGGTGCTCTTCTCTCCCTGCCAGCCCCACTGGTGGAGGTCGGCGGTGAGCCCGGTCGCGTCGATCCCCGCCGCGTCGGCGAGATAAAGCGCCCGCGGCATGTGGAAGCCCTGGGTGACGACGACGGCCTTGCGCACGCCGAAGATGCTGCGCGCCCGCACCATCGTCGCCCAGGTGTCGAAGCCGGCGTGGTCCTCGAAGATGTCACGCGGCGCCACCCCATCGCGCACCAGCTGCTTGCGCATCGTGTCGGGCTCGTCATAGGCCCAGGTGTGGTGATCGCCAGAGACCAGGATCCGCTGCACCTTGCCCGCGTGCCAGAGCCGCGAAGCCTGCCGCACCCGGTCGCCAAGCATCGGGCTCATCTTCCCGTTCGGCTGGACCAAAGCCCCAGGCACGATCGCCACCGGCGCCGGCGGCACATCAGCAACATTCCCAGTCGACTCCCCAGCCGTACTGAGGAAGACATAGGCGTTGGCCCCGACAATCAAGAGCGTCAGCAACCCGCCCCCAGCCAGCGCAGCCTTAGAGAGCCGCGGCCAGCGCCGCAGAGGAAAAGTCAACTTCCGCCAAATGAACCGAAGCCCCCGCACCGGGCGAACGCTAACAGCCTTCGGGCCCTAAGCAGCTACGCGACGAGAGGCGACAAGACCCATCCCGCCACCAAGCTCGCGGAGCCAGAAGCGCTGGAACCGAGGGAGGGCGCTGGGTGGCCCTCCCCACGTTTTGCACTTTTTCGGCGATCCAAAGGCGGCCAGCAGACCACTCTCCACCGAAAGAAGTGAGTGGGGAGGGCCACCCAGCGCCCTCCCCACCACCCCGCTACTGACCCCCGAAGTGAACGATCGGGATGATCAGAATCGCCACAATGTTCGCGACCTTGATCATCGGGTTGATCGCCGGCCCGGCCGTGTCCTTGTAGGGGTCGCCGACGGTGTCGCCGGTGACCGAGGCAGCGTGGGCCTCAGAGCCCTTGCCGCCGTGAGCGCCGTCCTCAATCAACTTCTTCGCGTTGTCCCAGGCGCCGCCGCCGGCGGTCATCGAGATCGCGGCAAAGAGGCCGACGACGATGACGCCGATCAAGAGGCCGCCGAGCGCGTCGACGCTGAGCAGGCCGACGACGACAGGGACGACGATCGGGATCAGGGCGGGCGCGATCATCTCTTTCTGCGCCGCCAGGGTGACGATGCTTACCGTTTCCCCGTACTCGGGTTTTTCGGTCCCGTCCATGATTCCCGGGTGTTCGCGGAACTGTTTGCGGACCTGCTCGACCACCTGGCCGCCAGCGCGGCCGACAGCCTCGATCGAGAGGGCCATGAACAAGTAGACCATCATGCCGCCGATGATCAGCCCGATCAGCACGTCAGGGCTGGTCAGGTTGAAGAGCCCGTTGAGGTCATACCCCGACGGAGCGGCAGCACCCAATTCGCTCTTGAAGGCCGCGAACAGGACCAGCGCCGCAAGCGCCGCCGAGCCGATCGCGTAACCCTTGGTGACCGCCTTGGTCGTGTTGCCGACCGCGTCGAGCGGGTCGGTGACGTTGCGGACCTCCTCCGGCAGTTTCGCCATCTCGGCGATGCCGCCGGCGTTGTCGGTGATCGGCCCGAAGGCGTCCAGGGCGACGATCAAGCCGCAGAGCGAGAGCTGGGCCATGACGGCGACGCCGATGCCGTAGATGCCGGCCAGCTCGTTGGCGCCGAGGATCGCCAGCGCCAGCACCAATGCCGGTGCTGCCGTGGCCTGGTAGCCCTGGGCGAGCCCCTGGATGATGTTGGTCGCGTGGCCGGTCTCCGATGCCTTGGCAATCGTGCGGACCGGGCGGAAGCGAGTCGACGTGTAGTAGTCGGTGATCACAAACAACAGGCCCGTGACCGCAATTCCGATCACGGCGCAGAGCCAAAGATCGGTGACGCTGATCGCACTGGCGCCAGCGTTCAGGCCAAAGTTGACCGCATCGGACATCAACCAGCTGGTGACCGGATAGAAGGCGGCAATCGAAAGCAGCCCGGAGACGATCAGCCCCTGGTACAGCGCGCCCTCGACGCGGTCGGTCTTGGTCCGGACCGACAAGGCCCCGATGATCGAGGCGATGATCGCGACGGCGCCGATCACGAGCGGGAAGACCGCGACCTCGCGGGAGTAGTCCCCGCCCGCGCCGGTGAAGGTGAGGACTCCGAGCAGCATCACGGCGACCGAGGTCACCGCGTAGGTCTCGAAGAGGTCAGCCGCCATGCCGGCGCAATCACCGACGTTGTCACCAACGTTGTCGGCGATCACAGCCGGGTTGCGCGGGTCGTCCTCAGGGATTCCCGCCTCGACCTTGCCCACCAGGTCGGCGCCGACATCGGCCGCCTTGGTGAAGATGCCGCCGCCCAGACGGGCGAAGACGGAGATCAGCGAGCCACCGAAGCCGAGGCCGATCAGAGCGTCGACGGCCTCCTTGTCGGAGCTGCCGGTGAGGACGAGGATGCCGTAGTAGCCGGCGACGCCGAGCAGCGCCAGGCCGACGACGAGCATCCCCGTGACCGAGCCGCCTTTGAAGGCGACGTCGAGCGCCGGTGGCACGCCGCCGCGCGCGGCCTCAGCCACGCGGGCATTGGCGCGGACCGAGAGGTTCATGCCGATGAACCCGGTCGCGCCCGAGAGCGTGCCGCCGATCACAAATCCGATCGCGGTCTTGTAGTCCTGGAGGATCCAGAGCACGATCGCCAGCGGCACTGCGACCGCGAAGATGATCATGTACTGGCGGCGCAGATAGGCGCTGGCGCCCTCCTGGACGGCCCCTGAAATCTCCTGCATGAGCTCGTTGCCTGGCGACTTCGACAACAGGCGCTGAGTGATCAGCAATCCATAGATAACTGCCGCTCCGGCGCAGACAAGCGCGACAACGACTCCGTATTCGGTCAAGAAACTGGTCAAGTTGATTCCTCCGGCTGGTTTGAGCGGCGCGGGAGTCTATAGACGGACCCGGCGGTTTGCGGCTTGAAGCCTGACGCTATGCCGATTCGGCGGTCTGCGGGGCCGCTGAATAGGTGCGTTTCGTCTCGGCTACGGCGTCGCGATAGATGTCCTCGATCGAGATCCCGGCGTCGCGAGCCTCGATCGCGCGCTGGGCGCCGTTGCGCTCGGGAAGCTCGACCTCGATCCCAAGCTGGGCGCACGCTGGCTCGCACCAGGCAAGCACTCGCTCCAGCGCCGCTCGGGTCTCAACCTCGACGCAGCCGCCGCGGAAATCGATCGTCTTGCCGCTCATCCCGTGGCGGATCGCCCGCCAGAGGTTCTCCTCGATCTCACGGTCTTCGAGCGGCCGTTCGCCCCCCTCGTAGCCGCGCTCGTCGTAGTCGATCGCGGTCTGGGCGATGCAGGCGGCAATCAGCCCGGCGAGGGCGAAGGACTCATCTCCCCTGGTCTGCGCGTCGCAGATCCGCACCTCGACCGTGCCGAAGTGGTGATGAGGCCGGACGCTCCACCAGAGCTGGGTCGACTCGACGATCGTCCCCGTCTTCTCCAGCATCCCGACGAAATCGGCGTAGCGGTGCCAGTCGCCAAACGGGCTGGGGATCCCACAGCGGGGGAAGGTGCGGGTGAAGGTCTCGGTGCGGACTGTGTGCAAGCCGGCGTCGCGGCCATCGAGGAAGGGCGAGTTGGCGGAGACGGCGAGCAGCAACGGCAGCAGCTCGCGCATCCAGTCGCAGACCGCGATCGCCCGATCGGCGCCGCGGATCCCCATATGGACGTGGGTGCTCCAGGTGTTGTTGCGCTGGGCGACCCAGCCGAGTTCGTGCTGCAGGCGGTTGTAGTGCGGAGTGTCGATGATCCGCTGGTCGAGGTAGCTGGCCCAGGGATGCGTCCCCATCGCTCCCAGGCCGAGACCCATCCCGGCGGCGACCCCGAAGAGGCGGGCGCGGCGCTCGGACTGCTTGGCGACCGCCTCGGCGAACGTCTGCGAGCGCCCGGAGCGAATCTCGATCTCAGAGGCGATCAGCTCGCCAGCGGCCGACTCGGCCAGGGCCTCGTCCTTCTGACATGCCTCGTAGAGGTCCTCGTAACGGTGCTCCAGCTCCAGCGTCCGCGGGTCGAGGATCGCGAACTCCTCCTCCAGGCCGATCGTGAAATCGGTGGAGGACTCGAATCGCTCCCGAACGAGATCGAGGTCCAGAGACAAAGAATTACGCCAGGTAGAAGTAGAGCGCGTAGAGCAGGTCGACGGCCGGGCTCGAGGTGTGAACGGTCACCTCGGGCGGCACCTGCAAGAGCTGCTCGGAGTAGTTGAAGATGATCTTGACCCCAGCCTCGACCAGCCGGTCAGCGACGGCCTGAGCCGCGTCAGCGGGCACAGCGAGGACCCCGACGACGATCTCCTCATCGGCGACGACGGCTTCAAGGTCGCCGAAATCGCGCACCTGCAGGTCGCCGACCTCGGTCCCGACGACACCCGGGTTGACGTCGAACATGGCGACGATTTGAAAGCCGTGGTCGGCGAAGATGTCGGAGCTGGCGATCGCCTGGCCGAGGTTGCCGGCGCCGAAGAGGGCGATGTTGTGCTGGCCCGAGGTGCGGAGGATCTTGCGGACCTCGGCGACCAGCGACTCGACGTTGTAGCCGACCCCGCGCTTGCCGAACTTGCCAAAGCCGGAGAGGTCGCGGCGGATCTGGGTCGGGTTGATGTGCGTGTACTCGGAGAGCTCCTGCGAGGAGATCGTCTCGCGGCCCATCTTGCGGGCCTGGGTCAGCACCTGCAGGTAACGCGAGAGGCGCGCGGCAACGCCCAGCGAGAGGCGCTCGCCCTCGACCGGAAACGCCTCGGATGTGTCTGGCTCGTCCACCATCTCGATCATGCCCTCACAGTATCGAGCCTCGCCCGCAGGGCCGCCTGGTCGAGGATCAGCTCGGAGACGATCTCGCCGTCCACCTCGACCACCGGGATTCGCTCAAGATGGGAGCGCAGCAGCTGGTCGTCGCTCTCGATGTCGATCTCGCGCAGCTCGAAGCGATAACCCTCCCCGTGCAGGGCGACGATCGCCTCGATCGCCTCCTCGCAGAGGTGGCATCCGGGCCGCGAGTAGACGAGGACGTCGGTCATGCGAGCGCCATCTTCTCGCCGGTGGCGAAGGCGTCGTAGCCGAGGTAATCGGGATACGAGAGCCGCGGAGCGAAGCAGGCAGCAGAGCCGATCATCGCGGCGTTGTCGGTGCAGAGCTCGCGCGGGGCAAGCTTCAGGCCCACGCCGCGCTGTTCGCACAACTCCGCCACCGCCTCACGCAGCGGCCCGTTGGCGGCGACGCCGCCGCCGAGCGCCACGGCCTCCCACTCCCCGCTCTTGAGGGCGCGGCCGAGCTTGGCGACGAGCTGGCCGACCACGGCCGCCTGAAACGAGGCAGCGAGGTCGGCGCGCCGCTCACGGACGCCGTCATCACCGAGATCGCGACAGATGTAGACAAGCGCCGTCTTGAGGCCGCTGAAGCTGAAGTCGAGGCCAGGATCGCGCGACATCGCGACCGGCAAGTCAAATGCTTCGGAGTCTCCCCCAACCGCCGCCTTTTCCAGCAGCGGCCCGCCCGGATAGCCAAGTCCGAGCATGCGGGCGGCCTTGTCGAAGGCCTCGCCGGCGGCATCGTCGAGCGTCTGGCCGAGGATCTCGTGGCCGTGGTGATCGCGAGCCGCGGCCAGCATCGTGTGGCCGCCGCTGGCGACCAGACAGAGGAAGGGCGGCGCCATCGGCTCGGGCTCGAGGAAGTTGGCGGCGACGTGGCCCTGCATATGGTCGACCGGGATCAGCGGCAGCCGCCGCGGCGCGGCGATCGCCTTGGCGGTGCTGATCCCAACCAGGAGCGCCCCGATCAGGCCTGGCCCGGCGGTGACGGCGACAGCGCCGATCTCCTCAAGAGAAACACCCGCTTCAGCCAGCGCTGCTTCAACCACGGGCACGGCCAGCTCAAGGTGATGGCGGGAGGCGACCTCCGGCACGACGCCGCCAAAACGCTCGTGGGCCGCCGCCTGCGAGGAGATCACGTTGGAAAGGATCCGTGGCCCATCGAGGACCGCCGCGCAGGTGTCGTCGCAGGAGGTCTCGATCGCCAGGATCAGGCTCTGCTCAGCCATCTAGTCGAGCCACATGATCAGCGCGTCCTCGCCGTTGTCGTGGTAATAGCGCGGGCGGACGCCGGCCGAGCGGAAGCCGAACCCTTCGTACATCGCGATCGCCTGGCGGTTGGAGACCCGCACCTCGAGCGTGAAGGGCAGCTGCCCGCGGCCGTCCTCGAAGAGGCGCTCGATCAGGCGGCTGGCGACGCCGAGGCGGCGCTGCTCGGGAGCGACGGCGACGTTCATCAGGTGCCAGACCTGGTCATAGCGGGAGCAGATCAGGTAGCCCAGCAGCTCATCGCCCGCGGTTGCGGCCAGGCAGATGCCCGACGGCTTCGAGAGCTCGAGCACGAACATCGCCAGCGACCAAGGGATCGGGAAGGAGCGGCGCTCGATCGCGATCACCGCCGGCAGGTCGCTGTAGGCGAGCCGCCTCACCCGCACTTCGCGGGCCACCTCACTCGGCTCTGTCGACACTGTCTCGCTCACGCCACCTCTCCGCATCGGGAGGCCTCAGGTAGATCGGGGCGAGCGTGCCGGTCGACCCGGAATCGCCTGCCGCCGCGATTGCGCAGATATGCCTCGCGGCGACCCGGTGCACGGGATCGGCGTCATCCGCTATCTCGACGCCACGCCCAGCCAGCTCGTGCCTGAATCGTACCGCCCCCGATCCAGCGGCCGGCGGCGAGTGCGGCAACTCGTCGATGCGCTCCATCAGCTCGGCCGGAGTGGCGACCGCGGGCTCCCAAAGCCGCTTGCCATCGGCCTCGTAGAGGGCGAAGAACACCTCCGAGCGGCGGGCGTCGAGGATCGCCAAGAAGCTGTCGCTGCCGAAGTACGGCTCGCGCATGGCCGCGGCGATCGCGTCGAGCGTGCAGACCCCGGCGACCGGCAGCCCGCGGCTGGCCGAGAGGCCCTGCGCCGTGGCAATCCCGATCCGCACGCCGGTGAAGGAGCCGGGCCCGAGCCCGACGGCGATCAGCTCGATCGAGTCCCAGCCGCCGGCGGCGGCGACCGCCCGCTCCACCCCCTCCAGCAGCACAGTCGCGTGGCAGGGCTTTCCCTCGGGGGAAAGCCCCAGCAGCGACTCATAGAGCAGCTCGCCGTCACGCGCGGCGCAGACCGCCGTGTCGGCGGTCGCGGTATCGAAGCCGACGACGACCAGCGGGCGCTTAGTGGTTGGCGGCGACGTTGAAGACGAAGTGGCCGACGCGCTTCTTGCCGACGAACCAGCTGGCTTCATGCCGTCCAGGGATCGTGGTCGTGATCGGGTTCACATACAGTTTTCCGGCGAGCGCTTTCTGGCGGGCCTTGCAGGCGCTCTTGCCACTCGGGAATTTGACGCAGACCGAGTAGAAGACGGTTTTGCTCGGGCTTTTGAAGAAGGCGCCCTTCTTGCTCCCGGCGGGACATGAGTGCGACGGTTTCGACTTTTCCGAGATGCCACAGGCGACGTAGTGCCGGTAGCCGGCGGATTTCTTCGCCGAGGCAGGCGCCGCGACAACCACAAGCAGGGCCACCCCCAAAAGCACTGCCGTGAGCGTCTTCAATCCCTTCATGCGGAGCGTCCTTCCTTCTCGGTCGAGTGAAACACCGATGCTACATCGCCGGTTCGACCAGAGAACACAGCAGAGCCAGCCGCGATGCGGCCTGCGGCCGGGATAGGGTGGGCGGACACCCCTCGAAAGGAGCATCTCCAGTGAGCAAACTCACCCAGCGCGCGGCGCCAGCCGTCGCAATCCTGGCCATCGCCGCCGGTGGCGCAGTCTGGGCCGGCTGTGGCAGCAGCGACAGCACCGTCGAAAGCGCCAAGACCGAAGCCAACGAAGTCATCGACCAGGCCCAGAAGCAGGGCAACGAAGCGATCGACAAGGCTCAGAAGCAGCTGAACGAATCCGACGTGCCGAAGCAGGCCCAGGAACAGGTCAACAAGGCCAACCAGAAGCTTGAAGAAGCCCAGGGCAAGGTCAACAAGGCCACCGAAGAAGCGAAGGAACAGCTCAACGAAGCTGGCTACTAGCCGACCTCGATAACCCGGCTGTCACCGCCCGCGTGGCGGAGCCGCACCTCCAGCGCCGGTCGCTGCAGGCGCGGCTCCGCCACTGCAGGCCACTCGATGAAGGCGACGCCATCGGCGGTCAGGTAGTCGTCTAGGAGGGCTGGATCCTCGTCCTCGAGGCTCTGCAGGCGGTAGAGATCGAGGTGGGAGACCGGCAGCCGGCCACCCTTGTAGCGCTGGCCGATCGTGAAGGTCGGTGAGGTGACCGGCCCCTCCACCCCCAGCGCCCGGCAGGCACCGCGGATCAGGGTCGTCTTGCCCGCTCCGACCTCACCGCTGATGACGACAACATCGCCGGGCCGCAGCCGTTCCGCGATCCGCGCCCCCGCCGCCTCGGTCTCGACTGCCGAGCTGCTCTCGACCTTTTCCACCAGACCGCTCAACCGAAGAAGTCGAGCTGGTCGGCCTCAGGCGAAACCGGCGGCGAAGCCTGCTCGGGCTCGGCGATCTCCTCGAGATCATCGTCTGCGACGGACGGCCCTGGCAACGGCGTCGCCAGCAGCTGCGGCAGCCGCTCGAAGTCGCCGCGCAGCGTCTCTTTGACCGCGGGCGTGCGCAGCGCCGCCGCCGGGTGGAAGAGCGGCAGCAGGAACACGGTGCGCCCGCCCAACTCGTGCACCTGCGGCTCGCCCCGCACCTTGGTGATGCCGGCCGGGCTGCCGCTGAGCAGCTTGGTGGCGAAGTTGCCCAGCGTGCAGACGACCCTGGGCTCGATCAGCCGCACCTGCTCGAACAGGTAAGGCCGGCAGGCCTCGATCTCCAGCGGCTGCGGGTCGCGGTTGCCTGGCGGCCGCGACTTGAGCACGTTGGCGATGAAGACGTCCTCGCGCGACATCCCGATCCCTTCCAGCATCTGGTTGAGGAGCTGGCCGGCGCGGCCGACGAACGGCAAGCCCTGCCGGTCCTCTTCGGCCCCCGGCGCCTCGCCGACGAACATCAGGTCGGCATCAGCGTCGCCGGCGCCGAAGACGGTCTTGCCGCGGGTCTCCGAGAGCGGGCATTTCGTGCAGGTCGAGACTTCTTTATAGAGCTCGACCAGCTGCTCCCGCCGCTGCTCCGCCGTCTCGCTCATTTCGACCCCTTCGAGCTGGGCGACGGTGAGTATTCGCCCTTGGCGCGCTTGCGCTTGGTCTCCGCGATCCGCTCGCCGCGGGCCGCTTCCGTCTCACGGCGGCGCGATTCCGAAGACCTGACCTTGGCCCCCCGCGGCTGCCGCCCGGGCGGCGAGACCTGCGAGATCAACTTCCGAGTCCGCTCCGAGCCACAGCTCGGACAGGCGACCGCGGCATTGGCAGAGGCGACCAGCTCCTCAAAGCGGCTCCCGCACTGCTCGCACTCAAACTCATAGATTGGCACCGCGCCATGGTAATTACGTGGGACGCCCTACGGCAGAGGCTCCCAGTCCCAGGCCTTCTGGGATGCCAGGCTCTCCTGGTCCAGATAGCGCCTGAACTCTTCTAGCTCGGCCGGTTCGATGCCGTAGACGTGGTCCGGTTCGGGGAAGTGGCGCGAGCGGACCTCGGCTGCGTAGGCGCCGACCGCCTTGACCATGTCGTCGTGGACATTGGCGTAGCGCTTGACGAATTTGGCCATGTGGCCGGTGTTGATGCCGAGCAGGTCATGGAAGACGAGGACCTGGCCCGAGGTCGCGGGGCCGGCGCCAATCCCGATCGTCGGCACCTCGAGCTTCTCGACAACCCCCTCGGTGACGGCGGCCGGGACGGCCTCGAAGACGATCGCGAAGCAGCCGGCGGCCTGCAGAGCGAGAGCGTCCTCGGCAACCTGGGCGGCGCGGCCGGCGGTTTTGCCCTGGGCCTTGTAGCCGCCGAGCGTGGTCGCCGTCTGCGGGGTGAGGCCGACGTGGCCCATGACCGGGATGCCGGCGCGGATCACCGCTCGGGCGCGATCGACCGAGGAGCCGCCTCGCTCCATCTTCACCGCGTCGCAGCCGGCCTCCTTGATGAAGCGCTGGGCGTTGGCGACGGCGAGCTCATTCGAGCCCTCGTAGGAGCCGAACGGCATGTCTCCGACCAGGATCGGCGTGCGCAGGCCACGGCGCACGGCCTTGGCCAGCATCAGCATCTCCTCCATCCCGACCGGGACGGTGCTGTCGTAGCCGAGCACGGCGTTGGCGGCGGAGTCGCCGACGAGGACGATGTCGACCCCGGCCTCCTCGGCCACCTGCGCCGAGGGGAAGTCGTAGGCGGTGATCATCACGATCGGCTCGCCCGCCTCCCTCATCTCCTCCAGGCGGGGCAGCGAGATCGGCCGGCGCGACGGAGCGGCTGCCTCCTGCGGTCGCACGCCCGAGCTCATGAGAGCAGCACCTCGGGGTGGCTGTCGACGGCGACGGAGCGGTTCTGCTCGTCGACGTGGACGACGATCGGCGAGTAGGTCTCGAGGTCGCTCTCGTCATAGGCGCCGAAGGAGGCGACGATGATCTTGTGGCCGGGCCGGGTCAGATGGGCGGCGGCGCCGTTGACCTGCATCGTCCCGGAGCCGGGCTCACCGTCGATCACGTAGGTGACGAAGCGGGCGCCGTTATCGATATCCCAGACGTGGACCTGCTCGTTGGTGATCAGATCTGAGCTTGCCATCAGCTCGGTGTCGATCGTGATGCTGCCGATGTAGTCGACGTCGCAGTCGGTCACTGTCGCCCGGTGGATCTTGGACTTGAGCATCTGTCTCTGCATTGCCTCTCCTTGGCCGAGTTGGTTCTAAGGTCGGATCAAGACGTTGTCGATCAGCCGCGCCCGCCCCACCTGAGCGGCCACGGCAACTAGGACCGGGCGGCCGTTCAGCTCCGCCACGGGGGTAAGTTCGTCGGCGTCGCGCGCCTCCAGGTACTCGGGCTCGATGCCCGCCTCCGCCAGCTCGCGGCGAGCGGCTTCGAGGCCGGCGGCGAGCGACTCGGCCCGTGCCCGCTGCTCGGCGAGGCCCAGCGCCCGCGAGAGCGCCGCCGCCCGCAGGCGGTCGTCGGGGTCGAGGTAGGCGTTGCGCGAGCTCATCGCCAGGCCGTCGGGCTCACGCACGGTCGGCAGCACCTCGACCCGGACCGCGAAGTCGAGGTCGCGGGCCATCTGCTTGATCACGGCCGCCTGCTGGGCATCCTTCTGGCCGAAGTAGGCGACGTCGGGGCCAACGCTGTTGAAGAGCTTGGCGACCACCGTGGCAACTCCACGGAAGTGCGCGGGCCCGCGGCGGCCGGGGTCACCGTCGAGAACCTCGGTCAGCCGGCCGTCGACTTCCACCGAGGTCGCAAAACCGTCCGGGTAGACCTCGTCGACCGGCGGCGCGTAGACATAGTCGACGCCGGCCTCGGCGGCGAGGCGAAGGTCGCGCTGCTCGTCACGCGGGTAGCGATCGAGATCCTCGCCGGGGCCGAACTGGGTCGGGTTGACGAAGAGGCTCATCACGACGATGTCGCATTCGGCCCGCGCCGCATCGAGGAGAGAGAGATGGCCCTCGTGCAGGAACCCCATCGTCGGCACAAGGCCGATCGAGCGGCCGGCGCGGCGCGCTGCGGCGAGCGCATCGCGCAGCTCAGCCTTGGCGCGGACGAGCCTGACGCCACTGTCTCTTGCAAGTGGGGGATTGCTCAGTTGAGAGGTCATAGGTCCATGCCCTGGGGGTCACGGCCGAAATCCGATTATAGGGGTTCATTCCCTGAATTCGATCGGTTTGATCACTTTGGCCGGGGCGCCGGCGGCGATCATGCCTGGCGGGATATCCCGCGTCACGACTGAGTTTGCGCCGATCACGCAGCGCTCGCCGACCTCAACTCCGCTGGTAACCACGCAATTTGCGCCAAACCAGCAGTTCGACCCGATCTTGACCCGGCCGCGGGAGACAAAGCCCTGCCAGGTGATCGGCATGTTCGGATCGTCGAAGCGGTGGTTGGCATCGCCGACGAAGCAGCCGTTGGCGAACATCGTGTGGTCGCCGATCTCGACCCGCTCGTGCGAGGCGAGCATCGTGTTGCGGTTGAGGAAGCAGCCCTCGCCGATCGAGATCCGGGCCTGCGGCGCCATCGTGATCCAGCAGCCTGGCTCAAGCAGGGTGCCCTCGCCGATAGTCAGCCGGCCCTCGTCCAGCGCCTCCAGCAGCTCCCCCTCGACCGGGTAGCGGACGAAGAAGCCGCCGCGGGCGGCGTGGCGGTTGAGACGAGCCCGGCGCAGGCGGCGGTGGTTGCGCTCGTACCAGCGGCGCTTGACCCACCACAGCCTCCAACCGTTCAGCTCCGCCATGCCCCTAGCTTTCCAGAGGCGGCGGCAGTAGGGTCGCTGGCAATCCAGCCGAGGAGGAAGCGCGCGATGGGGATGTTCGAAATGACCGACGCCCAGGCGGTCGAGTGGCGCCAGAAGATGCGCGACCTAGTCGCTCCCCATGTCAACGGCGAAGAGGTGGTCGCGGCGGCGGCCTTCCGGCGCGGTGGCGCGGCAGCGAGCATGGTCGCCTCCAAGGCCCAGCTCGGCGGCATCGTCTATGCCGGGATCAAGCTGCTGAACAAGAAGAAAGCCGGCGGCCTGCCGGAGCGGGTGATGCTGGCCGTCACGCCCGACAAGATCTACGCCTTCAACTTCGGCTTCAAGGGGCGCGACTACAAGCTCAAGGACGAGGTGGCGGTCTGGGCTCGGCCCGGCTTGAAGATCTCGACCGAGCTCAAGTCGGGGATGACCGCGCTGACGATCGAGTCGCCGGCCGAGGGTGAGAAAGCGACGCTGGTCGGAGTCGGCGTCAAGGACGACCCGATCAGCCAGGAACTGATTGGCGTGCTGCAGGGCGCGGCGCCGGCCGCAAGCTGACGATGGCGATCCACAAGCAGCGTGGCGGCAGTTACTGGTACTACTGGCTGATCATCGTCGGAGGAACCATTTTCGTGATCGCCTACTTCGCCACAGACGGATTCGGGCTGACGCCATGAACGGCGTCGGCGTGAGCCTGCGCGGGGGCATCGACCTCGGCGGGACCAAGATCCAGACCGTCGTCGTCGATGCCGGCGGCAAGGTGCTGGGCCAGTCGCGGCGGCCGACGCCAACCAGCGGCGGCCCCCAGGACGTCGCCAACGCGATGGCCGAATCGCTGCAGGAGTCGGCCGAGAAGGCCGCCGTCGCCACTTCGACCCTGGAGGGGATCGGGGTCGGCTCGCCGGGCGACGCCGACGAGAAAACCGGCGTCGTCTCCGGCGCGCGCAACCTGCCCGGCTGGGAGGGCAACTTCCCGCTCGCGGAAAAACTGAAAGACGCCCTTGGGGCTGAGGTCCGAGTTGGCAACGACGTCCAGGTAGCGACCGAGGCCGAGTTCCACCTTGGCGCCGGGCGCGAGTTCCAGAGCCTGATCGGCGTCTTCTGGGGCACCGGCGTCGGCGGCGGTCTGGTCCTTGACGGCAAGCCTTGGCTCGGCCGCGGCGCCGCCGGGGAGGTCGGCCACATGGTCGTCAAGCGCGGTGGCGCCAAGTGCCCTTGCGGCCGCAAGGGCTGCATGGAGGCCTACGCGGGCCGGGCGGCGATGGAGCTCGAGGCCCGGCGCCAGCACGAGGAGGGCGTCAAGACCGACCTTTTCAAGCTGATGGAGAAGCACGAGAAAGACCGCCTCACCAGCGGCATCTGGGAGCGCGCCCTCGACCATGGAGACCACTTAGCGGAGAAGCTGATCGATCGCGCGATCGAGGCGCTCGGCACCGGCATCGCCTCAGCGGTCAACCTGCTCGACCCCGAAGCCGTGATCATCGGCGGCGGCCTCGGCGTCCGCTTCGGCGACCGCTACATGGACGCGCTGACGAAAGAGCTGAGCAAGCACCTCTTCCTCGACGAAAAGCCTCCCGCCGTGCGCGTCGCCTCGCTCGGCGACCTCGGCGGCGCAATCGGTGCCTCCTTGCTCTTCGCTCGCTGAGCCTGAGCTAGATCCGGCCCGCAGCCTGGCGCTGCTGCCTGGCGATCGCGTCGACGATCACCGCCAGCAACAGGACGCCGCCGGTGACCATGAACTTGACCGCCGAGGAGAGGGCCAGCAGGTCCATCCCATTGGAGATCGAGCCGATCACGAGCGCGCCGAGCAGGGCGGTCCAGACCGAGCCGCGGCCGCCGAAGAGGCTGGTCCCAGCGATCACAGGCCCGGCGATCGCCAGCAGCAGCAGTTCGCTGCCGCCCGAGTTCTGGTTGACGGCCAGCAGCCGCGAGGCGGCCATGATGCCGCCGATCGCGGCCATCGTGCCGGCGATCGAGAAGACCGCCACCCGGACCCCGTTGACGCGGATGCCCGCTCGGCGAGCGGCCTCGGCGTTTCCGCCGACGGCGAAGACGTGGCGGCCGAAGGTGGTCCGCTTGACGACGAACTCCATCCCGATCACGAAGGCGAGCAGGATCAGCACCGCCAGCGGCACGCCGCGGTCGGAGTTGAGGACCGCGACGGCGATGATCGTCACCGCGGCGACGGCGACGAAGCGAATCACCTGGGCCGCCGGGCTCTGGCCAGCCAGCCCGGCGGCGACGCGGCGACGGTGCCCGAAGACCAGCACCCCTCCGTAGGCCGCGATCGCGATCGCGGCGAAGATCCAGCCGACCGCGCCCGAGTAGAAGGTGTTGGCGAGGCCGGTGATCTTGGGGTCGGTGAGGTTGATCGACCCGGTCGAGCCCAACACCTGCAGCAGCGCTCCCTGCCACGCAAGCAGCCCTGCCAAGGTGACGACGAAGGAGGGCACGACGAAGCGGCTGAAGAGCGAGCCCTGGAGAAAGCCGATCGCGGCGCCGACGAGGACGGCAGCGGCGATCGCCAGATAGGGGCTCCATTCGTGCTGGACGTTGAGCACCGCCATCACCGCCGCGGCGAGGCCGCTGACGGCGCCGACCGAGAGGTCAATCTCTCCCAGCAGCAGCACGTAGACGACCCCGATCGAGATCAGCCCGGTGGCCGTGATCTGCAGCATCAGGTTGGTCAGGTTCTGAGCCGAGAGGAAGCGGTCGTTCTCGAACTGGAAGATCGCCCAGATCAGGGCCAACCCGATCACGACCCGCAGCGAGGCGAGGTCGCCCTGGATCAGGCGGCGCACCGTCTCGGCGGAACGTGGCGTCGGCGCATCGGCCTCGCCTGGCGTCACCTCAGCGCTCTCAGCCATCGCCCTTCGCCTCCTTTCCACTCTCGCCATCGGCGCCGGTGATCGCCGCGACGACGTGCTCCTCAGTAGTCGATTCGGCGGCGAAATCCCCGGTGGCGCGGCCCAGCCGCAAGACCACGATCCGGTCGGCGACCTCGAAGACGTCAACCAGGTTGTGGCTGATCACGACGACCCCCAGCCCGCGCTCTTTGAGACGGCGGATCAGCTCCAGGACCTGGGCGGTCTGTGGCACCCCAAGCGCCGCGGTCGGCTCGTCGAGGAGGACGACCTTGGGCTCGCCCAGCAGCGAGCGGGCGACGGCGACCTGCTGGCGCTGGCCCCCAGAGAGGGTGCCGACCTCGCTGCGCAGGCTCGGGATCGTCACCGCCAGGCTCGAGAGCAGCTCGCCGGCGCGGTGCTCCATGCGCGCCTCATCGAGCTGCCGCGAAATCCTGCCCGGGCCGGGAGAGATCTCCTCTTTGCCGAGGAAGACGTTGGCAACGACGTCGAGGTTGTCGCAGAGGGCGAGGTCCTGGTAGACGGTCGCAATCCCCAGCGCCGTCGCGTCCTGGGGTTTCGAGATCGACACCTCGTTGCCGCCGAAACGCACCGAGCCGGTGTCGGCGGAGTGGATGCCGGCGATCGTCTTCACCAGCGTCGACTTGCCGGCCCCGTTGTCGCCGACGAGGCCGACCACCTCGCCCTCGTGGACGGCGAAATCGACCCGGTCCAATGCCTGGACCGGGCCAAATCGCTTGCTGACCCCCTCCAACTCGAGGAGAGGAGCGGCGGCGGTCATCTCAGCCCGAGATTCCCGCTTCTTTGCACGCAGTCGCATAAGCGCTGGTGCAGAGTTCACCCGCGGTGACGAAACCGTCGGCGACCACCGTGCTCTTGACGTTGTCTTTGGTCACGGCGATCGGTTTCAGCAGGACCGAGGGGATATCGGCCTTGCCGTTGTTGACGTTTTCGGTGATTTTGTTCTGCGGCACTTCTTCACCTTCGGCCAGGGCAACGGCGATTTCGGCGCTGATCTTGGCCTCCGGGCCAATTTCCTTGTAGACCGTCATGTACTGCTGGCCGGCGAGGATTCGCTGCAGGCCGGCGACGGTGGCGTCCTGCCCGGTGACGGGCTTTTCGGTCGGGTTGATCCCAGCTCCCTTCATCGCCGCGATCGCGCCGCCGCCAGTGTCGTCGTTAGCGGCGTAGATGCCGGCGAACCCATTGTTGCCGAGGGCGGTGATCGCCTGCTGCGCCTCGCGCTGGGCGTTTTCGGCGGACCAGCCGGGGGTGTCGTACTCCTTGGCGATGTCGACTCCGGCCGCTTCAAACCCTTTGTGGGCGCCCGCTTTGAACAGGGCCGCGTTGGGGTCGGCGGGGTCGCCGTTGATCATGATGATCGGGCCGCTGGCGCTGCCGTCTTCTTTCAGTTTGCCGGCCAGGGTTTCGGCCTGGAGTTCACCGACTTTTTCGTTGTCGAAGGAGACGTAGGCGTCGAGTTCGGCGTTTTCGATCAGGCGGTCGTAACTCAGCACCGGCACGTTCTCGGCCTTTGCCTTTTCGGCGATCGCCGCTGCCGATTTGGAGTCCATCGGGTCGACGACAAGGACATCGGCGCCCTGGGTCAGCGCCGCTTCGGCCTGGCTCTGCTGTTTGGAAGCGTCACCGCCGGCGTTGCTGTAGATGACTTCGCATTCTTCGCAGACTTCTTCAACGGCCTTTTCGAAGTCAGGGCGGTCGTTGGATTCGTAGCGGGGCGTCTCGTTTTCGGGCAGCAATAAGGCGATCGTGGGACCACCGCTACCTCCACTAGAGCCACAACCCGAGGCAACAAGGGCAACCGCGATCAGGGCCGCGGCCACGATCGCAACTCGTTTCAACAACGCAGAACTGGACATTTCTCCTCCTGTTTGTCTGCGCCTCCGCTCGCCTAATACCCACTCGAGGAGCTTTTAATCAGCAGAACAAACTGGAGGGCGAATCCTCAGGCCGCGACGGCCTCGCGCGGCTTGCCGGCGCGCTTGGCCTTGGCGGGCTCGACCAGCTCGGCCAGGAAGCGGCCGGTGTAGGAGCCCTCGATCGCCGCCACCTCCTCGGGGGTGCCGGTGGCGACCACCTCTCCCCCCTCTTCGCCGCCCTCGGGCCCGAGGTCGATGAGGCGGTCGGCGGTCTTGATCACATCGAGGTTGTGCTCGATCACGACGACCGAGTTGCCGGCGTCGACAAGGCGGCCGAGCACGTCAAGCAGGCGCTGGACGTCGGCAAAGTGGAGGCCGGTGGTCGGCTCGTCGAGGATGTAGAGGGTGTCGCCGGTCGCGACCTTGGAGAGCTCGGTGGCGAGCTTGATCCGCTGCGCCTCGCCGCCGGAGAGCGTCGTCGCCGGCTGGCCGAGGCGAATGTAGTCGAGGCCGACGTCATGCAGGGTGCGCAGGCGGCGGGCGATCTTCGGCACGTTCTCGAAGAACTCAACCGCCTCCTCGACCGACATCTCCAGCACGTCGCCGATGTTCTTGCCCTTGAAGCGGACCTCCAGCGTCTCGCGGTTGTAGCGCTTGCCGCCGCACTGCTCGCAGGGGACGTAGACATCGGGCAAGAAGTGCATCTCGATCTTGATCTGGCCATCGCCTTTGCAGACCTCGCAGCGGCCACCCTTGACGTTGAAGCTGAAGCGCCCCGGCTTATAGCCGCGTGCCCGCGCCTCCTGGGTCTGGGTGAAGAGCTGGCGGATGTGGTCGAAGATGCCGGTGTAGGTGGCCGGGTTGGAGCGCGGCGTGCGGCCAATCGGCGACTGATTGATGTTGATGATCTTGTCGATCTGGCTGAGGCCGTCGATCCCGTCATGGGCGCCGGGGCGCAGTTTCGCCTGGTGCAGGCGGTTGGCAACGGCGTGGTGCAGGGTCTCGTTGACCAGGGTCGACTTGCCCGAGCCCGAGACGCCGGTCACACAGCAGAAGACGCCGAGCGGGATCGCGACGTCGACGTCCTTCAGGTTGTGTTCGCGGGCGCCGCGCACGAGCAGGGCGCCGGCGGGCTGGCGACGCTCCTCCGGGACCTCGATCCGGCGCTTGCCGGAGAGGTACTGGCCGGTCAGCGAGGCCGGGTCCTTGGCGACCTGGGCGGGGGTGCCCTCGGCGATCACATGGCCACCGTGTTCACCGGCGCCGGGCCCGAGGTCGACGAGGTGGTCGGCGGCCATCATCGTGCCCTCGTCGTGCTCGACGACGATCACCGTGTTGCCAAGGTCGCGGAGGCGGTCGAGGGTCCCGATCAGCTTCTCGTTGTCGCGCTGGTGGAGGCCGATCGAGGGCTCGTCGAGCACGTACATGACGCCGACCAGGCTGGAGCCGATCTGGGTCGCCAGCCGGATTCGCTGCGCCTCGCCGCCGGAGAGCGATCGGGCCGAGCGCGAGAGCGAGAGGTAGCCGATGCCGACGTTCTCGAGGAAGGCGAGGCGCTCGGAAATCTCGCGCACGATCAGGCGCGCGATCGCCCGCTCGGTCTTGGTCAGGTCCAGCGAGTCGATCCACTCGGCCGCGGCGCGGGCCGACATCGCGCTGTAGTCGGCGATGCTGATCCCGCCGATCTTGACCGCGAGGCTCTCCGGACGCAGGCGGGCGCCATCGCACTGCGGGCAAGGCTGCTCGGCCATGTAGCCCTCGATCCGCTCGCGGTTGGTCTCGGAGTCGGTCTCCTCGTAGCGGCGCTGGAGGTGCTTGAGGATTCCTTCGAAACGGACGTTGTAAGAGCGCTTACGGCCATAGCGATTGGTGTAGCTGACCCGGTGGCGTTCCTCGCCGGTGCCATGGAGGAAGACCTCGCGCTCGGCCTTCTTCAATTTCGCCCAGGGCTTGTCGACGTCGATATCGCGCTCCTCGCAGATCGCGGCGATCAGCCGCCGCCAGTAGGCGGTGACGCCACGATTCCAGGGCTGCAGCGCCCCCTCGGCCAGCGAGAGCGTCGGGTCGGGGACGACCAGCTCGGGATCGATCACCCGCTGGAAGCCGAGCCCGTGGCAGCGCTCGCAGGCTCCGTGGGGCGAGTTGAAGGAGAAGATCCGCGGCTCCAGCTCGGGGATCGAGGTGCCGCAGTTGAGACAGGCGAACTGCTCGCTGAAGAGCATCGGCTCCGGCGTCGACTTGCCCTCGTCGACGAACTCGACCTCGACCAGCCCCGCCGCCAGACCGGCCGCCGCCTCGACCGACTCCGACAGCCGCCGGCGCAGGTCCGGCTTCATCACCAGCCGGTCGACGACGATCGAGACGTCGTGTTTGTACTTCTTGTCGAGGACGATCTCCTCGTCGAGGCGGCGCAGCTCGCCGTCGATCTTGGCCCGCGAGTAGCCCTCAAGCCGCATCAGCTCCAGCAATTTCCCGTACTCGCCTTTGCGGCCCCGCACGACCGGCGCCATGACCATGAATTTGGCCCCGTCCTCCAGGGTCATCAGGCGGTCGATGATCTGCTCCTGCGTCTGCCCGGTGATCTCCTCGCCGCAGGTGGGACAGTGGGGCACGCCGATCCGCGCCCAGAGCAGCCGCAGGTAGTCGTAGATCTCGGTCACGGTGCCGACGGTCGAGCGCGGGTTGCGCGAAGTCGTCTTCTGGTCGATCGAGATCGCCGGCGAAAGCCCCTCGATCGAGTCAACGTCTGGCTTCTCCATCAAGCCGAGAAACTGGCGCGCATAGGCGGAGAGCGACTCGACATAGCGGCGCTGGCCCTCGGCGTAGATCGTGTCGAAGGCAAGGCTCGACTTGCCCGAGCCCGAGAGCCCGGTGATCACGATCAGAGCGTCCCGGGGCAGCTCGACGCTGATGTCCTTGAGGTTGTGCTCCCGGGCGCCGGAGATGACAATTCGGTCAGAGGCAGGCACTGCCGTCAAGTCTACGCATACGAACAGATGTTCCCTGGGGGAGAATTTGGGGTGTGAACGCCATTAGTCCCGGTATGCGGGAAGAATGGCGTTCACACCAGCAGCTCGCGGCACTCGCCCAGCGCCAGCACGGAGTCGTTTCCAGCCGGCAGTTGCAGCGCCTTGGGTACTCGAAGAGCGCAATCGGGCGCGCCTCAAAGGCGGGACATCTGCACCGGGTTCATCAGGGGGCATATGCCGTGGGACATACCTCCCTAACCGAGCACGGCAGGTGCATCGCAGCGGTCGCCTCTTGCGGGCCAACCGCTTTGCTGAGCCACACATCTGCCGCTTGGCTCTGGGGGCTCGCGCCCGAATGTCCCGCCCGGATTCATGTGGCGGTGCCGAAACGCGGGCGCAACCGGGCGGACTTCCATCTCCACCACGCCCCCGCTCTAAATGACTCAGATCGCGCTCTGCGCGAGGGGATTCCCGTGACCGCTCTCCCTCGCACCTTTCTCGACGTCGCTGCAACTGCCCCTCGACGCCTCGACCGCATGATCGAGCGCGCTGAACGGCTGGAGCTGTTTGACCTGCGGGAGGTCGACTCACTCCTCGCCCGCACCGTCGGGCACCCTGGCGCTGGGCGACTCCGGAAGGCCATCGCTGCCTATCGCGACCCTGCCTTCACCCGCTCCCGCCTTGAGCAGCGGTTCCTGGCTCTCGTGCGGGAGGCTGGGCTTCCCAGGCCCGACGTGAACACCTTCGTCGCCGGTTTTGAGCTCGACATGTACTGGCCCGCCGAGCGCTTTGCCGTTGAACTTGACGGCTACGAGACCCACGGCACGCGGGCCGCATTCGAGAGCGACCGCATTCGCCAGGAAGACCTGAAGCTGGCCGAGATAGAGATGATCCGCATCACCGACCGCCGCCTCAAGCGCGAGCCAGAAGTCGTGGCCAAGCGGCTTGAAACCCACCTGGAGCGGAGGCGGCGCGAGATGCGCTCAAGCATCGCCTAGCGCGTGACTTGCATGTGGCAACTCGACGGCGTACGGTCTCTCTGGGGCAGGGTTTACATACCCCAAGGAGGAGACATGTCGAATGTCGATACCGCCCGGTCCGCCTACGAGGCCTTTGGCCGCAGCGACCTGGCCAGCCTGCAGGAGTCATTCGCCGAGGACGGCGTCTGGGTCACCTCGGACGAGCTGCCGCTCGGAGGAGAGGTTCATGGCCGCGATCAGATCATGGCCAACTTCGCCCAGATCCCCAATTACTGGACGTCGTTCAGCGTCGAGCCGGAGGAGTTCATCGATGCCGGCGACTACGTCGTGGTCCGGGGCACGCAGCGCGCTGGCAACGACAAAGGCAGCTTCGAGTCCCCCTTCGTCCACCTGATGAAGTTCGAGAACGGCAAGGTGGTGCGCGGGGAGTTCCACTCCGACAGCGCCAAGGCGGTGAAGCTCCTGGCCTAAGCCAGATCCCTAAGCCCCGGCCGTCATCCCGTCGAGGTCACGGCGCAGCTCCCTGAGCTCGTCGCGGATTCGGCCTGCCTCCTCGAAGCGCAGGTCCTCGGCGGCGGCGAGCATCTCCTCCTCGAGCGAGACGATCGTGCGCTCCAGCTCCTCGGGGGTGGCGAAGTCGGCCGAGCGTTTGCCGCGGCGTTTGCGCGGCGCCCGGTCCTCCATCGCCAGGAACGAGCTCATCTCGGAGATGCCCTTGCGGACCGTCTCCGGGGTGATCCCGTGCTCGACGTTGTAGGCGAGCTGGATCGCGCGGCGGCGGTCGGTCTCGCTGATCGCGGCGCGCATCGAGTCGGTTTCGCGGTCGGCGTACATCAGCACCCGGCCGTCGACGTTGCGGGCGGCGCGGCCGATCGTCTGCACCAGGCTGGTCTCGCCGCGCAGGAAGCCCTCCTTGTCGGCATCGAGGATCGCGACCAGCGAGACCTCGGGCAGGTCGAGCCCCTCGCGCAGGAGGTTGACGCCGACGAGGACGTCGTACTCGCCCAGCCGCAGGTCGCGGATGATCTGGATCCGTTCCAGGGTGTCGACCTCGGAGTGCAGGTAGCGGACCTTGATTCCGTACTCGAGCAGGTAGTTGGTCAAGTCCTCGGCCATCTTCTTCGTCAGCGTCGTGACCAGGACGCGGTCGCCGGCGTCGGCACGGACTTTGATTTCGTTCATCAGGTCATCGATCTGGTTCCTGGTCTCGCGCACCTCGATCGCCGGGTCGACGATCCCGGTCGGGCGCACAATCTGCTCGACGGTGCGGCTCGCTTCGGCCCGCTCGAACGGCCCCGGCGTCGCCGAGACCATCACCAGCCGCGGCACCCGTTCGAGGAACTCCTCGAACTTGAGCGGCCGGTTGTCAATCGCCGAGGGCAGCCGGAAGCCGTAATCGATCAGCGTCTGCTTGCGTGAGCGGTCGCCCTGGTACATACCGCCGATCTGGGGGATCGTCTGGTGGGACTCGTCGACGAAGACGACGAAATCGTCGGGGAAGTAGTCGATCAGCGTGTGCGGGGGGCTGCCCTCGGGGCGGCCGTCGAGGATCCGCGAGTAGTTCTCGATCCCTGAGGTGAAGCCGATCTCCTTCAGCATCTCAATGTCATAAGCGGTGCGCTGGCGCAGGCGGTGCGCCTCCAGCTGCTTGCCCTCGGCCTCAAGTTCGGCGGTGCGGGAGTTGAGTTCGGCCCGGATCTCTTCGACCGCGCGCTCCAGCGTCTCGTCACGGGTGACGTAGTGCGAGGCGGGCCAGACCGAGACGTGGTCGATCGTGTCGAGCACCTCGCCGGTCAGCGGATCGAAGTGCTGGATCCCCTCGATCTCGTCGCCGAAGAGCGAGATCCGGTAGGCCGACTCGGCGTATGAAGGCATGATCTCCAGCACCTCGCCGCGGACCCGGAAGGAACCGCGCCCGAGGGCGGTGTCGTTGCGCTGGTACTGCATCTTGACCAGCTTGCGCAGCACCTCGTCGCGGTCGATCGCGGCGCCGACTTTGAAGAGCTGCATTTTTTCGTTGTAGACCTGGGGCGAGCCGATTCCGTAAATGCAGGAGACCGAGGCGACGATGATCACGTCGCGGCGGGCAAAGAGCGAGGCGGTGGCGGCGTGGCGCAGGCGGTCGATCTCGTCGTTGATCGAGGAGTCCTTCTCGATGTAGAGGTCCTGGGCCGGGACATAGGCCTCGGGCTGGTAGTAGTCGTAGTAGGAGACGAAGTACTCGACCGAGTTCTCGGGGAAGAACTCGCGGAACTCGTTGCAGAGCTGAGCGGCGAGGGTCTTGTTGTGGGCGATCACCAGCGAGGGGCGCTGGACCTCGGCGATCGTCGCCGCCATCGTGAAGGTCTTGCCGGTCCCGGTCGCCCCCAGCAGGGTCTGGAACCTCTCCCCCGCCCGCAGCCCCTCAGCCAGGCCTGCGATCGCCTTCGGCTGGTCCGCGGTCGGCGTGTAGGCGGCGTTGAGCTGGAACTCAGGCACTGGTTGACCATAGCGAGGCAAGCACGCGTCCCCGCCAACATGGAAGACTGCGCGCCCGTGACTTTGTCGAGACGACTGCTGGCGGCCTTCTTCACCTTCACCGGGGTGATGCATTTCGTAATCCCACGCAGCTTCGAAGCGATCGTGCCGCCATCCGTGCCCGATGCGCGGGGGGCCGTGATCGTCAGCGGCGTCGCCGAGATCGTCGGCGGCATGGCCATCCTCCACCCCCGCACCCGCAGCTTCTCGCGCTGGTGGCTGCTGGGGCTGCTGATCTCCGTCTTCCCAGCCAACATCTACATGGCGGTCAACCCCGAGCAGATCAAGGGGCTTGACCTCAACCGCATCCCCCGCTGGGCGCTGTGGGCGCGGCTGCCGCTGCAGCCGCTGGCGATGCTCTGGGTCTGGCGCGCGACCCGGCCCGACTAGGGCACTAGCCCTTCAGGCAGGAACTGTTCGAGAAAGCCGCTCGCCGGGCCGAGGAAACTCTGGACGTTTTCAAGCAGCGAGCGCGCATCCCGGACCAGTTCGATCGCCTGGTCGAGCGGGATCTGCTGGATCGATTCGCGCAGCGGCACCGCCAGAAGCGGGCTCAGCGCGCCGGCGTCTTCGGCGTCATCGATTGCCCGCAGAAGGCCGGCGCGAATCGCCTTCGCCAGCTTTTCTTCGTTGATTCCGTAGCGGTCCATGAAGCGCTGGCGATCCGCCGATGAGGCCAGCGCCCGGGCCAGCGTCTCGCGGCTGACGCCGAGCTGGCAGGCAGCGCCATCCAGCGCCGAGAGCGAGAACTGCTGGGCGATTTCGGTGATCCCCTGCGGGTTGCGCCAAGGCCGGTGCTTGCAGGGGTCCTGGGTCTTGGCCGGGGTGTAGGAGGCGCCGCCAGCGGCCAGATACGCCGCGACCAGCAGCAGCGAGGCGACGATCGCGCCGCCGACCAGGAACTTGCCACGGGACTCGGCGCTCACAGGTCCATCCTCCGCGCCAACCCGATCGGGATCAGGGCGAGCAAGCCGAGCAGCGCTCCGAGCAGGAAGGAGGGGCTGAAGGCATGGGTGGCCCCGCGGTCAAGCTGGTCCTGCAGGTCAGAGCGCAGTTCAACCACAGCCGCCCGGTCGGTCGGGTCGGTAGGCAGCGGGTCGAAGGCGGGCCCAATCGTCGGCACCCGGCCGCGCTCGCCTTCCATCCGGTCGACGATCTTGCTGGCCAGTTCGATCTTCAGCAGCGGGTTGACTTTCGAGTCGAGGACGACGGCGGTGCCGGCATCGATCGCGTCGTTGCGCTGCTTGGCGATATCGGCGGTGAAGATCGGCGTCAGCGCCAGCAGGCCGATGACGACGCCGGCGTGACGGGCGGAGATCGTCCAGCCACCGTGGATCGCCTGCGGGGCGCGGCCGCTGAGGGCGGTCTCGGTCAGGGCCGAGAGCACCAGTGAGAGGCCGATCCCGATCAGGATCTGGGGCGGCACGGTCAGCACCACCTCGGCCTTCGGCAGCAGGGCCAGGCCGCCAAGGCCGCCGGAGACGAGGATCGCGCCGGCGGCGGCGCGCGCCCTGGCGCTGGGCACGCGCGGGCCGAGCCGGCTGCCCAGCAGGGCCGAGAGCGGCATCACGGTGACGACGATCGCGGCCCCGATCGGAGTCAGGCCCCAGCCCTCGATCAAGAGCAGGACGAGCAAGAAGAGGGCGGCGGCGATCGCCGCCGAGACCATCGCCAGGGCCAGGTTGGCGAGCACATGCGGGCGGCCCGAGGGCCGCAGCTCCGTCTCCATCACCCGGGTCGACGCCTCGTGTTTAGCGACCGCGAGGATCGGGACCGCGGCGGCGATCGCGACCGGCACCTGCAGCAGGAAGATCGACTGCCAGGAGACCAGCTCGGTGAGGATGCCGCCGATCGCCGGGCCCAGCGCCGCGCCGGTCGCGCCCGCGCCGGCCCAGAGCACGGCGGCGCGGCGCTCGGAGCCGACCGCCGCCGGCAGCAGCTCCAGCACGGCGGTGACGGCGGCCGCCCCGCCGAGGGCCTGCACGCAGCGGGCGGCGATCAGCGTCGCCAGGGTCGAGGAGGCGCCGCAGGCGAGGCTGGCGCCGGCAAAAACAGCCAGGCCGACAGCGGCGGCCCGCCCGGGGCCGACCCGGCGGGCGATGTGGGCGGCGGGGACGGCGGCCAGCGCCATCACCAGGTTGAAGGAAACGAGGACCCAGGTGACACCGGCGACGCTGGTCCCGAGTTCGCGATAGATCTGCGGCAGCGCCAGGACGACGACCGAGGAATCGGCCAGCACCAGACCGACCGCCAGCGCCAGCGCAGCTACGCGGGGCCGCGGGGCCGCGGGGTTCAGTAGCCCAGCTCCTTGGCGTACCTATGCCGGTATTCGTCGCGCTTGCTCAGCACCTCGGCCACGTAGCTGCGCGTTTCCGGGAAGGGGATGCCTTCGAGGGTGAGTTCGCTGCCGCCCCACTTGTCGACGTTGCCGGGCCCGGCGTTGTAGGCCGCAAGCGCGGCCACCTCGTCGCCGTTGTAGCGATCGAGCAGTTCGCGCAGAAGAAAGGTGCCGTAGCGGATGTTGATTTCTGGGTCGGAGAGATCGTTGACGGTGAAGGTTGTGCCACCACTATGGCGCTCGACATCTTCAGCGGTTTCCGGGGTGACCTGCATCAGTCCCCTGGCGCCGGCGCTGGAGGTCCGGTCCTCGAACTTGGACTCGGCGTAGATGACCGCCGCGATCAAGGCCGCGTCGACGCCCTTTTCCTTTGCCTGCTGGCGGATCACGTCCTCGTGCCGCAGCGGCAAGGTCAGCTCCTGGATCACGTTGTCAAATTTTCCCAGCGCCCCGAACGCCACCCCGGCGACCACGACGACGCCCAAGACCGTGCCGGCGAGTGCCCAGCGCCTCATTCCCGCAGACTCCCGATCAGGGCGGACAGCGCCGCTTCGAGATCGTCCACCGAGCCGTCGTTGGGGACCACGTGCTCGGCGCGGCCCGCCTTCTCGTCCTGTCCCAGCTGGCGGGCCTCGCGCTCGTCGACCAGCTTGTGGCCCCGCGCCTCGGCGCGGCCGCGGCGGACGTCGTCAGAGGTGAGGACCGAGACCGTGGTGTCGAAGGCCTTCTCCATCCCGGTCTCGAACAGCAGCGGCACCTCGACCACGGCGATCTCCGTCCCGCCCGGCAACGAGGAGAGCCAGGTCGCGATCCGTTCGCCAACCAGCGGGTGGATCTGAGACTCGAGCCAGTGCAGCTGCTCGGGGTCGGCAAAGACGATTTCGCCGATCTTGTTGCGATCGACCTGCCCGCCCGGCGCGACATCGCTGCCCCAGCGCTCGCAGATCCTGCCCAGCAACGGCTCGGAATCGAGCAGCTCGTGGACGATCGCGTCGCTGGAGATTGTCGCGGCCCCGAACCGCGAAAAGGCAGCCAGAGCCTCGGACTTCCCGGCGGCGATGCCACCGGTGAGACCGATCGTCAGCGGCGGCGCCATAGCGCCGCTTAAGAGTCTGCTTCGCCCTGCTCGGCGGTGTCGTCTGCCGGGGCGTCCTCGGTGGACTCCTCGGCGGGTGCCTCAGCCTCGGCGACGGGCTCGGCCTCAGCGGCCGGCTCCTCGACAGCAACCTCAGCCTCAGCCTCGGCGGGCTCGTCGGCTGCAACCTCAGCCTCGGGTGCGGGCGCCTCGGCGACGGGCTCCTCGACCTCGGCGGGCTCCTCCTCCTCGACAGCCTCGGGAGACTCAGCCTCAGCCTCAGCAGCCGGCTCCTCAGCCTCGGGGGCCCCGGCCTCGACCGGCTCGTCAACAGCCGGGGCAGTTGCCTCCTCGGCGACAGGCTCAGCCTCTGCCTCTGCGGCAGCCTCGCCGGCAGCGCCCTCGATCTGCTCGCCAAGGTCGCCCATCGGCATGTTCTGCCCCTCGACCCGCTTGATGCTGAGCGAGAGGCGGCGGCGCTCTTCGTCGATCTCAAGGATCTTGACATTGAGTTTGGTGCCCGGCTCGACAACCTCGCTCGGGTTCTCGACGTGGTGGTCGGCAAGCTCGGAGATGTGGACCAGGCCCTCGACTCCGGGAAGGATTTCAACGAAGGCGCCAAAGGCGACGACCTTGGTCACAGCGCCCTCAAGCACGTCGCCGGGGCGATGGGTGCTGACGACCCGCTGCCACGGATCCTCCTGCGTCTGCTTCAGGCCGAGGGAGATGCGCTGGCGGTCACGGTCGATGTCGAGGACTTTGATCCGCACCGTGTCGCCGATCGCGACGACCTCGGAGGGATGGTTGACGTGACTCCAGGAAAGCTCGGAAATGTGGATCAGGCCGTCGATCCCGTCGAGGTCGACGAAGGCGCCGAAGTCGACGATGTTGGAGATCTTGCCCTCGACCACCTGACCGGGCTCAAGGCGGCCCAGGATCTGCTCGCGGACCTCCTTGCGCTCCTCCTCGAGCACGGCGCGCCGCGAGAGAACCACGTTGTTGCGGCTGCGGTTGAGCTCGATCACTTTGCACTCGAGGGTCTGCGACATGAACTCGTCAAGGTTGTGGACGCGGCGGATGTCGACCAGCGAGGCGGGCAGGAAGCCGCGCACCCCGAGGTCGAGGATGAGGCCGCCCTTGACGACCTCGATGACGCTGCCTTCGACCGGTTCGCCCGACTCGGCGGCGGCCTCGATGCGGCGCCATGCCTTCTCGAAGCGAGCCCGCTTCTTAGAGAGGATCAGCCTGCCCTCGGCGTCCTCTTTGGTCAGGACGAGAGCGTCGATCGACTCGCCCAGCTCAACCTCTTCGGCCGGATCGACCGACTTGCGGATCGAAAGCTCGTGGGAGGGAATGACCCCCTCCGACTTGTAGCCGATGTCGACGAGAACCTCGTCTTTGTCGATCCGGACGACTTTGCCGTTGACGACATCGCCCTCGTCGAAGGTGACCATCGTCGCCCCGTAATTGGGGACGATCTTGCCGTCTATCTGCAGAAGCAGCCCGTTCGATCCATCGACGGGAGTTGCGGCAGGCGCAGGGGCGCTCAATGTGTCGGTCGCGGACACGGCGGCGAATAATGGCAGAATCGTGGCCGGTGCCGGTACGAGCGACAAAGCGGGGCGACGAACGCACTCCGATCGAGGGGACGTATGACGTCCTGATCTGCGGCGCCAGCTTCGCGGGACTGGCGGTGGCGCGCCAATTGTCGGGTTCTGGGGCGAAGGTGATGATCGTCGATCGCTACGAGATCGGCGAGCGCCAGACCTCGGCTTGCGGGATCCCCACCGAGTGGATGCGGGAGCTCGGATTGATGGACGCCGAGCGCCAGCGCTTCGATTCGCTGCTGATGCACACCCCCCACGGCGACACTCGCTACAAGCTTCCCTGGACCTTTTCGACCTTCGACTACCGGCAGATGTGCGAGCTGCTCTGGCGCGACTGCGACGCAGCCTTCGAGACCGCCAAGGTCAACGGCCGCGCCGCCGCCGCCAACGGCGACGGCCTGATCCGGATCGAGACCGACCGCGGCACGATCGCCTCCCCCCTGGTCGTCGACGCCCTCGGCTGGCGCCGGGTGCTGGCCAGCAGCGACGGCTACCAGCCGCCCGAGGCGCCGCTCTCGCGCGGGCTTGAGGTCCACCCTGAGGGCGTGGGCGAGGACCTGGAGATCTGGATCGACCGCCGCTACGTGCCCGCCGGCTACGGCTGGTCGTTCCCGGCCAAGGACGAGCTGCGGATCGGGATCGGCTCCTTCGACCCCCGCTTCCACGTCAAGGACACGACAGTCCTGCTGACCGAGGACATGGGCAAGGAGCCGAACGAGTACCAGGGCAACTGGATCCCCCACAAGCTGCGGCGGGCAACCGAGGGCGGCATCTTCTTCACCGGCGACTCGGCTGGGCACTGCCTGCCGCTCAGCGCCGAGGGCATCCGCACCGCCCTTTACTTCGGGATCGCGCTGGGCCGTGAGCTGCGCGGGGTCGTCGAAGGCAAACAGAGCCGCGAGCAGGCCGCCGCCGCCTACGCCGAGTTCAACGACTCCCACGAGTGGAAGTTCCGCTGGATGCTGCGGGTGCAGAAGCTGGTCCCCCGGATCCCGCCACGGCTGCTCGGCCCGATGCTGCGGCTGCTGGGGACGAAGCGCTTCATCCACTGGTCCTTCAACCACTACCTGCAGATCGCGCCGCCGGAGTTCGCCTCGTCAGCGAACGACGAGCACGGTGCCGGCAAGCAGCAGGGCGACGCCGATCATGCGCTCGGGAGTGAGCGCGACCTGGTCCAAGCCAAACAGGCCTAAGCGGTCGATCGCGACCGACGCGGTCAGCTGCCCGGTGACCGTCGCCGCGGCGACTCCCCCGGCCCCGATCGCCGAGACCGCGATCAGCGCATTGGTCACGTAGACGGCGCCGAGCAGGCCGCCGAGCAGGTAGTACCAGCTGACGTCGAAGGTCGAGCCGAGGCCGCCCGCCTTGCCGCTGAGGACGACGATCGCCGCCAGCGCGATCGAGCCGACCGCGAAAGAGACGAGCGCGGCGGGCAGGCTGCCGGTCGAGCGGCCGAGGCCGGCGTTGATCGGCGCCTGCAGGGCGATCAGGCCGCCCGCGGCCGCGGTCAGCAGCACCGCCAGCCCCCTATCCACGAGCGCTCTTCCTCACTACCGTGATCTTTGGCCTGCGCGCGTGTTGCATTGAGAGAGATCTCATCGAGAATCGAACCGGGCCGCTGTCATATCAGTAACCCGATCGGAGAGCCGAACGCAGATGCCACCCCCACCCGCCGAGACCGTCGCGTCCCGCCTGTTCCTCGGCCCTGCCCTGCGGACGCAGCCCGACCGCCGCCTGGTGAAGCTGGTCCGCGAGGGTTACGAGGCCGCCTTCGAGGAGATCGTGCGGCGTTACGGCAAGGCGCTCGGCCGCTACGCGACGGCGATCGTCGGCGGCCGCGGCGAGGACGTGACCCAGGACGCCTTCTCCAAGGCGCTGCTCGCGATGCGCCGCGACGGGGCCGAGATCGAGCTGAAGCCGTGGCTCTACCGGATCGTCCGCAACACCGCGCTCAACGACCTTCGCGACCGCCCGCCCGCGCCGGAGGCGCTCGACGAGGAGATGGCCGGCGGGCTCAGCGCCGCCGAGGCGGCGGAGCGGCGGGAGGAGATGGCCGAGCTGATGACGCGGCTGCGGGCGCTGCCGGAGGCGCAGCGGGCGGCGATCGTGATGCGCGAGCTGGAGGGCCTCAGCCACGAGGAGATCGCGGCGGCGCTCGGCGTCAGCGGTGGGGCCGCCCGCCAGGTGATCTACCGGGCGCGGGTGGCGCTGCGCGACGGCTTCGGGATGCTGGTGCCGCTGCCGCTGCTGCGGCTCCTGATCGACCACGGGGCGGAGACCGCGGCGGCGGGCGCGGGCGGCGGCGCGGCGGTTGCCACCGCCGCCAGCCTCGGCGGGGCTGGGGCCGGCGGCGCGCTCAAAATCGGCACCGCGGCGGTGCTGGTCGCCGGCTCAATCGGGGCCGGCGTCGCGATCCATGGCGGCGGCCATCGCAACGGCCGCGCCGACGCGGCGGAGGCGGCTCAGGTATCGATCGGCGGCAGCGCAACGACCGCGAGAGCCAGCTCGGCCGCGGGCACGGCCGAGACCTCGACGGCAAGCCCTGCCCAGCCTCAGTCGATCGGAGGCAACCAGGGCGCGTCGGAATCCAAGGGCAACGGCGAGCAGGGGTCGGGCTCGGGTGCCCACTCTGGGAGCTTCGGCGGGTCTCAGTCCGGCTCGGGCGCTGACGAGGGCCATCCGCCGACCGGGCCGCCATCCTCAAGCCCGCCTCATCACGGTCCCGGCTCGGACGGCGGCCCCGGCGCCCAGCACGGGCCCGGCGATGGCGATCAGGGCGGGGGCGGCAGCGGCCACGGCGGCCCGGGGCCAAACGGAGGCTTCAACCCAGGGGCCGTGCCGGACGGCCACGGCGGCGCGCCGGGCGGCGGAGGCGGCCATGGTCCGGGCGGAGGCTCGGGGTCCAATGGCGGCCCAGAGCCAAGCGAACCGCCACCTCCCGCAAGCCCGCCCCCCGGCGACGGGGGGTCCGGCGATGGCGACTCCGGGTCAGGCTCGGGGGACTCGGGCGCCTCGGGGGGCTCTGGCGACGCGACCGGCTCGGCGGTCGAACCTCCTCCGTGATCTTCAGGGCCGGCTCGGGTTGTCGGGAGTGAAGGTGTCTTCGCTCAACCAAGGAGGAAGCATGAGAAACCGCAACCGCACCCGAGCCGCAGGCCTGCTGCTCGCGGCAGTCGGCGTGCTCGCGATTCTGGCCCTGCCGGGCGTCGCCGCCGCCAAGGACCGCAACCACGACCGCATCCCGGATCGCTGGGAGAAGCGGCATCACCTCTCGCTCTCGGTCAACCAGGCCAATCGCGACCAGGATGCCGACCATCTCGCCAACGTCGGCGAGTTCCAGGCTGGGGACAACCCGCGCAACGACGACAGCGACGGCGACGGCGTGATGGACGGGGCCGAGAACGCGGGCACGATCGCCTCGTTCGACCCGGCCACCGGCAAATTGACGATCACCCTCTTCAACGGCGACACCGTCAGCGGGCTGGTCACCGAAAACACCCGGATCGAGTGTGGCCACGAATGCCACAAAGGCGACAGCCCAGCCGACTCGCGGCCAGGCGAGGGCGGCGATCATTCCGGGCCGGCGACGGGTCCTCCCGGGCAGGGGGATGACGAAAACGACAACCCCCCCGGCCATGACGGCACGCCTCCGGGCGCCAGCGAGGGCCCTGGACAGGGCGCCGAGCACAGCGCCGACTGCACGACAGCGGCGCTGGTAGCGGGCGCGACGGTGACGGAGGCCGAGCTGGAGATCAGCAACAGCGGCGCCACCTTCGACAAGGTCGAGCTGGCCAAGTAGCTGGCAGCGGCCGCAAAGGGCCGCCGTGCGATCACCGCGCGGCGGCCCTTCCCATTTGACAGCCGGACGTTTGGTCGAGGGCGAGGTGTGGGCGGCTTGGCCCCGGGTACTCAGTTTTACGTAAGACCGAAACCACCCTCCAAGGAGGACCCAATGACCGCCCAGCCATTCGCGCGACCTCGCACGTTGCTGGTCGCCGCCATCGCCGCACTGCTCGCGCTGGCCGCCTTCGCGGGCCCGGCGGCCGCACATCACCACGGACACCACCACCACGACCGCCATCTCCACCACATCGGCGGCGACAGCGGCGGCGCGGCCGGGACGATCTCCTCATTCGATCCGGCAAGCGGCAAGCTGGTGATCAACCTCGCCGAAAGCGACACCGCCAGCGGCCTCGTCACCGAGTTCACCCACATCGACTGCGGTTGCGGCCACGGCTCGCCCCCATCGGACGGGCGCCAGGCTCTCCACTTCGGCTCAGGCGACGATCACGGCTGGGGCGACCCCCACGGCAGCAGCTGCGACAGCAGCGATCTCGTCGCCGGCGCGGCCGTCAAGGACGCGCTCGTGGTGCTGAAGGACGGACACGCTTATTTCGCGATGATCGAGCTGGACCACTGACCTAGCTACTTGGCGCCGAGCCAATCGGCGCCGATCCCGATATCGACCTCGAGCGGCGGGTCGAGCTGGTAGGCGGCGCACATCTCGCGCCGCACCAGCTCGGCCAGGGCCTCGATCTCCTCTGGCGGCCCCTCGAAGAGGAGCTCGTCGTGGATCTGCAAGACCAGCCGCGTCTTCGTCCCGGCATCGGCCAGCGCCTTGTGGCAGCGCACCATCGCCACCTTGATGATGTCGGCCGCGGTGCCCTGGATCACGGTGTTGACGGCAAGCCGCTCGCCGAGGCGGCGCGTGTTGCCGTTGCCAGAGCGCAGCTCGGGGATCGGCCGGCGGCGGCCCATCAGGGTCGTCACGTAGCCCTCCTCCCCAGCCTGCTCGACGATCCGCTCGCGAAAGGCGCGCACGGCTGGGAACCGCTCCAGGTAGCGGGCGACGAATTCCTCGCCCTCCTTGCGGGGGATGTTGAGACGGTCGGCGAGGCCGAACCCGGTCAGGCCGTAGACGATGCCGAAGTTGACCATCTTCGCCTTCGAGCGCTGGCCGACGTCGACCTCGTCGCGGGAGATGTTGAAGACCTCGGCCGCGGTCGCGGCGTGGACGTCGTCGCCGGCGCGGAAGATCTCCTTCAGCACCTCCTCCTCGGCGACGTGGGCGAGCACCCGCAGCTCGACCTGGCTGTAGTCGGCGGAGAGCAGGCGGGATCCGGGCTCGGCGATGAAGCAGGCGCGGACTGGGCGGCCGATCTCGGTCCGGATCGGGATGTTCTGCAGGTTCGGGTTGGTGCTGGAGAGGCGGCCGGTCGCGGCTGAGGTCTGGTTGAAGGTGGTGTGGATGCGGCCGGTCGCGGGGTCGATCAGATCCGGCAGCGAGTCGAGATAGGTGTTGCGCAGCTTGGTCAGCTCGCGCCAGGACTCGATCTTCTCGACGATCGGGTGCTCGTCGCGGATCTGGGCGAGGACGCGGGCGTCGGTCGAGAAGCCGGTTTTGCCGCGGCGCTTGCGCGACAGCTCCAGCTTCTCGAAGAGGATCTGGCCGACCTGCTGGGGCGAGCCGATCGTGAACTCCTCCTCGGCCAGCTCGTAGATCTCTCTCTCCAGGGTCGCAATCCGCTCGCCGAAGCCCGCGCCGACCTCGGCCAGGCGCTCGGCGTCGAGCTTCAGCCCCTCGCGCTCCATCGCCGCCAGCACATGGACGAGCGGCAGCTCGACCTCGGTCAGCAGGTCGCGCAGGCCCAGCTCGTCGATGCGGGGGCGCTGCGCCTCGGCCAGGGCCGCGACCAGGCGCGCCTCCTCGGCCGGGTCGAGCCCGGCCTCGCCCCCCTCATCGCCGAGCGAAAGCTGGCCATCGTCGGGGGCGGCCGCGCCGGCGCCCTCGGCGAGCCCGATCCCGGCGTCAGCGGCCAGCTCGGTCAGCTCGTAGGTGCGGCGCTGGGGCTCCAGCAGGTAGGCGGCGACCATCGTGTCGTGCTCAAGCGCGATCTCGACTCCCTCGCGGGCGGCGGCGGCAAGCAGGCCGTGGCGGCCGCCGCCGAGTGACTTGGCGTCGTGAGCGGCCAGCGGCTTGCCGGCCAGGGCGACGGCCAGCTCGTCAAGCGTCAGCTCGCCGGTGACCACCTGCTCGCCGTCGGCGCCGGCCCAGCGGCCCTCGGCGATCGCCAGCGCGACCGGCCCCTTGCCGAGATCCGCCGGGGCGCCCTCGACCGGCTTGACCTCGAGCTCGGTCTCGACGCTGCGGCCGGGCACCGCCTCGCCCTCGGAGAGCGCCTCTTCGAGCCGCTCGAGCACGGCCCGCAGCTCGAACTCGCGCATGAAGTCACGCAGGGCGCCGCGGTCGGGCTCGGCATCCATCGCCGCCGCCAGGTCGACCCCGGTCTCGATCTCGTACTGCAGCGTCGCCAGCTGCTTCGACATGCGGGCGTCGTCGGCGTGGTCGACGAGGTTCTGCTTGCGTTTGGCGCCGGAGACCTTGTCGACGTTGGCCAGCACCTGCTCCAGCGAGCCGAACTCCTGCAGCAGCGCCGCCGCCGTTTTCTCCCCGATCCCGGGGACGCCGGGGATGTTGTCGGAGGTGTCGCCGCGCAGGCCCATCAGGTCGGTGACCAGCTCCGGCGCCACCCCGTAGCGCTCGAGCACGGCGTCGCTGTCGTAGATCTTGGTTTCGGTGATCCCGCGCGAGGTGCTCATCACCCGCACCCCGTCGCCTACCAGCTGGTAGGCGTCACGGTCGCCGGTGACGACCATCACCGGGATCTTGGCCTCGCGCGCCTGGCGCACGAGCGAGGCGATCACGTCGTCGGCCTCGAAGCCCTCGACCTTGACGTTGGTGTAGCCGAAGGCCTCGACCAGCGGCATCAGGTGGGGCCACTGCTCGCGCAGCAGGTCGGGCCGCGAGGGCCGCTGCGCCTTGTAGAGGTCGTAGACGACCTCCCGCCCCGACATCCCCGCATCCCAGGCAACCACGACCCCGGCGGGACGATGCTCGGTGATCACCTTGACCAGCATCGAGGCCAGCCCGTAGATCGCGTTGGTCGGCCGCCCGTCCGAGGTCCCGATCGACTCCGGCAGCGCGAAGAAGGCCCGGTAGGCGAGCGAGTTGCCGTCGATCAGGAAGAGCTCGGGGGCGTCGTCAGCCATCGGTCGCCAACTCTAAGGCGCAGGGTGGCGCGACTAGAGCGAGCCCTTCGGAGCGATCCACTCGCAGGGCTGGCCGGTGACGCTGGCGATCAGGTCGAAGTCCTTGTCGTAGTGGAGGACGGTGAGGCCGGCGCGCTCGGCGGCGACGGCGATCATCGCGTCCGGCATCGACGGGGCGCGATGGAGGGAACCGCCGCGTTCGGCCAGCTCCTGGCAGATGTCTAGCGCGCGCTCCCAGTCAGCATTGGAGAACGGCGCCTGGTCAAGAGCCGCGAGATCTTCCCTCAGCGCCTTGAACTGGGCGGCGTTCCTGCTGCTGTGCAGCAGCTCCCACATCACGGGCCCGCAGGTGGCGATCTCTCCGGCCGTTAGCAACCCGGCAAACGACCGCCGCAGCTCTTCGGGCGCGCCCTTGCGACGTGCAACGCCCCAAGCACTGGTGTCGGGCAGGAATGCGGCCATGCCTCAGTCGAAGTCGAATGACCTGGGTTCGCGCATGCGCTGGAGCTTCTCCATGAAGTCATCGGGCAGGTCCAGTTCCGCCAGACGATCGAGATGCTGCTGACGGACGACCCGTTTGAGCGACTCCCGGACCGTGGCCGTAGGGCCACTTGTTCCAAGCACGCGCGCCGCATCTTCTAGAAGTGCAGGCTCCACGATCAGCGATGTGCGCTTTCCCATGAGGAAAAGATACCGCACAGCTCAGATAGAGCGTACATATTCTGCTCAGAAAAAGTGCATATACCAAGGGTATCCACCCTCTCCTAAGTCCCGGGAAGGCAAAGTTCTCCCCCCTCCCCTGGGTAAATCCAAACAGCCGGAGCTAACTTCCGCCGGGGTGGAATTCGGCCGGGGCGAGCTTGGCCTTGAAGCCGCTGCCCGCGAGGGGGAGATCCGAGCGGCCCGGCAGATCGACCGAGAGGTCGCCGAGCCAGCTATTGGTCCCGCCGGCTCCACGCTGGAAGATCGCCGTGCCGGAGAAAGGCTCAGGCAGGCTGACGATTGCCTTGCTGAGCGAGTTGTCGTAGTCGAATGCGCTCGATTTGGCCGTTCCTCCCGCCGCCCTATAGATCAGCGTCGGGCCGCGCTTTTCGCGGACGACGGCGCCGTAGTAGGTGGGGTTGTCCGGGCCGTTCTTGATCGCCTCGAAGCCGAAGCCGGACTTCTGCCCGCGCGGCTCGACGCTGAGGTCAGCGCCCGGCCCCCTGCCGACTGACTTCAACGATCCCGGGCAGAGCGCCCCGAGGAAGAAGCGGAGGTCGGCTTTGGCCCGGCGCGCGGTCAATCCCGTGTAGCCCTCCTCGCCATGGAAGACGATGCTGCCGGCGTAAAAGCCGGAGCGGAAGATGATTTTCTGGCGCTCACAAGGCGGCTGCTCCAGCGCGAATTTCCCGGACGGGTGAAACCGCATCGCGACCCGGCCGAGCTTGCCGAAGCTCGCCCACATCCCTGCCCTGGTAACGCGAGCTGGCTTTGAGTAGATCGCCAGCTGGCCAGGCCGCGAGACGTACATCGTCACCCGCGCCGGCCTCTTCCCTTTGGCCCGCGCGCCGAGGACGACAATCGAGTAGCCGTTGCTCGAGTTAACCGTGAAGACGCCCGGAGCGGCGAGTTCGCTCGGATGTTTGACCAGGGCGTCGGCAGGGGCAGCGCCGACGCCGAGCCCGATCGCCAGAGCGGCGAGTGGCATGACGAAAAAACACCTCGATTTGCCCGCGCCATGTCCCATTGCCCGGCGGACCCTACGCAACCGGCAGGTCGGCGAAAGGGGGCCTGGACGTGCATTGCGCCGGGCCGGGGGCAGGCTCGCGAGTCGAATCTGATTCGATAGCCATCTATGGCCGTCAGCGCTCAGTACAGCGTCACGATCCGGGTCGAGCTAGATGCGCGGCAGGAGCCCCTGGGCAAACTGACCGCCTCGATCGCCGAGGCCGGTGGCCAGCTGCAGGGCGTCGACCTCGTCCCCGGCGCCGGCAGCGAGGGCAAACGGGTGCGCGAGTTCACGATCGACGCCCAGGACCAGGAGCACTGGGAGAAGATCCTGCGGGCGATCGGCTCGACCCGCGGCGCGAAAGTGCTCGAGTACACCGACCGCACGATGCAGATGCACCGCGGCGGCAAGATCGAGATCCACAACAAGTACCCGCTGAAGACGCGCGACGACCTCTCGATGGCCTACACCCCAGGCGTCGCCCGGGTCTGCCAGGACATCCACGACGACCGCAGCAAGGCCTTCGAGTACACGATCAAGAAGAACATGGTCGCCGTCGTCTCCGACGGCAGCGCCGTGCTCGGGCTCGGCAACATCGGCCCCGAGGCGGCGATGCCGGTGATGGAGGGCAAGGCGATGCTGTTCAAGGAGTTCGCCGACGTCGACGCCTTCCCGATCTGCCTCGACACCCAGGACCCGGAGGAGATCATCAAGGCGGTCGAGCTGATGGCGCCGACCTTCGGCGGCATCAACCTCGAGGACATCTCCGCCCCGCGCTGCTTCGAGATCGAGGACCGGCTGAAGGAGTCGATCGACATCCCCGTCTTCCACGACGACCAGCACGGCACCGCGGTGGTGACGATGGCGGCGCTGTTCAACGCGCTGAAGATCGTCGACAAGCCGATCCAGGACCTGCGGGTGCTGGTGGTTGGGCTTGGCGCCGCCGGGGTAGCGGTGACCAAGATGATGCTCGCCTCCGGAGTCACCCACGTCGTCGGCTGCGACCGCCAAGGCGCGCTCTCGACCACCCGCGCCGACTACGAAGCGGGCGAGATGAGCGGGATCAAGCGCTGGTATGCCGAGAACTCCAACCCCGAGAAGCTGCTCGGCCAGCCCGCCGACGTGATCGAGGGCATGGACATCTTCGTCGGCCTCTCTGGCCCCGGGATCATCGAGGCCGACGCGCTCGGCAAGATGAACCGCGACGCGATCGTCTTCGCGATGGCCAACCCCACCCCCGAGGTGATGCCCGAGGACGCCGCCCCATACGTGCGGATCATGGCCACCGGCCGCTCGGACTACCCGAACCAGATCAACAACGTGCTCTGCTTCCCCGGCATCTTCCGCGGCGCCCTCGACGCCGGCGCGCCCCGCATCACCGAGGAGATGAAGCTGGCCGCTGCCCAGGGGATCGCCGAAGTCGTGACCGAAGAGGACCTGGCCGAGGACTACATCATTCCCAGCGTCTTCAACCGCGAAGTCGCGCCCAAGGTCGCCGCCGCGGTGGTCGAGGAGGCGCGCCGGGCCGGCATCGCCCGGCTCAGCGAGGAGACCGGGACCTTCTCCACCCTGGAGGTCGCGCCGCCGTCGTGAAGGTCCTCGTCACCGGAGCCAGCGGGTTCATCGGGTCGGCCGTCTGCGACGCGCTGCTGGCGAGGGGCGACCAGGTTGTTGGCCTGACCCGCGACCCAAAGCAGGGGCGGAAAAGCAACCCAAACGTGATCTGGCACGCCTGGGCGCCGACCCTGGAACGGCCGCCCAAGCAAGCCTTCGAGGGAGTCGACGGGGTGATCAACCTGCTCGGCGAGAAGATCAACCAGCGCTGGACCGAGGACTCAAAGCGGCGGATCATGGAGAGCCGCCGCACCAGCACCCACAACCTGGTCGGGACGATCGCCGGGCTGGAGAAGAAGCCGAAGGTGCTGGTCAGCCAGTCGGCGATCGGCTTCTACGGCGACCGCGGCGATGCTCTCGTCGACGAGTCGAGCGATTCCGGCAGCGGCTTCGACGCTGAGGTCGTGCGCGAGTGGGAGAAGGCAGCGCGCGAGGTCGAGGGCGCCGGCGTGCGGCTGGTCATCGTCCGCACCGGCCACGTCCTCGACCCCAGTGGCGGGCTGCTCGGCCAGCTCCTCCCCCCTTTCAAGCTCGGCGCAGGCGGCCCGATCGCCGGCGGCGACCAGTACATGTCGTGGATCCACATCGAGGACGAGGTCGGGATCTTGCTCTGGGCGCTGGAGAGCGAGAAGGTCAGCGGCATCGTCAACTTGACCGCGCCCAACCCGGTGACCAACCGCGAGTTCTCGAAGGCGATCGGCCGCGCATTGCACCGGCCAGCGCTGGTGCCGGTGCCCGGCTTTGCCCTGAGCCTGATGTTCGGCAGCGAGTTCGCCCAGGTGCTCAAGGGCGGGCAGCGGGTGATGCCGCGGCGGGCTCTCGACCTTGGCTACGAGTTCCGGCACCCGGATCTCGACGAGGCGCTTGCGGACTTGCTCTGAGAGTTCAGCCTTCCGAGAGTTCGTCGGCGACGGCTTCGCGTAGTGAGCTGCTGTCGCCCGCGCCGCGCAGGGCGCTGAGCAGGCGGGTCATAGCTGCGCTGCCCGACTGGTTCGCCAGCTGGGGGATTCCAGCCGCTTCTAGGATCGGCTGTGAGAACTCCGAGGCGGCCGGGGTAGGGTCGCCGATGTAGGCGATTGACGAGGAGTCCTCCACCGCGCGGCGGGCATTGGCGCCTATCGCCGCCAGGTCGAGTCCGTTGCGGCTGCGCGTGTTGTCGAGGCAGATGACGCGGAGGCGCACAGAGTCGACCCGGGGGCCTTCCCGCTCAAGCTGCTTCGTCGCGCCTGCGCAAAGCGGGGCGCTGGCGTAGACGTTGAGGGTCGCGTTCTTGTCTACGCCTTCACCGCCGCCGCAACCGCTGGCCAGGAGCGCCACGGCAGCGGCTGCCGCCAGCGCCTGCTTACCCAAAGAAGACCTCAGCCTCGGCAAAGAGCGACTCGGGGACTGTCTTCAGCTCTGCCGTCGCCTCGCTCAACTGGACCAGCTCGATGTCGGTGCCGCGCAGCGCCGTCATCGTCCCCCAGCTGCGGGCGTCGGCGGCGTCGATCGCGTGCAGGCCGAAGCGGGTCGCGAGGACTCGGTCAAAGCCGGTCGGGGTGCCGCCGCGCTGGACGTGGCCGAGCACGGTCGCCCGCGTCTCCTTGCCGGTGCGGCGCTCGATCTCGCCCTCCAGCCAGTGGGCGATGCCACCGAGCCGGGCATGGCCGAAGGCGTCCGTCTCCTCGCTGGCATCGGGCATGCCGCCCTTCGGCGCTGCCCCCTCGGCGACGACGATGATCGGCGCGTAGTGGCTCTCGAAACGGCGGCCGACCAGCTCGCAGACACGCTCGATGTCGAAGGGCTGCTCGGGGATGAGGATCACGTTGGCGCCGCCGGCAAGGCCGGCGTGGAAGGCGATCCAGCCGGCGTGGCGGCCCATCACCTCGACGATCAGGACCCGATGGTGGCTGTCGGCCGTGGTGTGGAGGCGGTCGATCGCCTCCATCGCGATGTTGACCGCGGTGTCGAAGCCGAAGGTGTAATCGGTTGCGCCGAGGTCGTTGTCGATCGTCTTCGGCACACCGACGACGTTGACCACGCCCTCGTCGTGCAGCCTGGAGGCAGCGCCGAGCGTGTCCTCGCCGCCGATCGCGATCAGCCCCTCGACGCCGGCAGCAGCCAGGTTCTCGGCGATCCGGGCCGGCCCTCCCTGCTCGGCGAAGGGGTTGGTCCGTGAGGAGCCGAGGATGGTGCCGCCGCGAGGCAGGATGCCGCGCACCTCGGGAATGCCGAGCGGGCGGCTGTCGTTCTCCAGCGGGCCGCGCCAGCCGTCGCGGTAGCCGACGAACTCGTGCCCGTAGTGGCCTGCCCCTTTGCGGACGATCGCCCGGATCACGGCGTTCAGCCCTGGGCAGTCCCCGCCACCCGTCAGTACGCCGATTCGCATGAACCTCAGGTTAGAACCTGACGCGGGCGGGGTGAGGCGATAGGTTCGATTCAAACCTTCGAAGGGAGTGGAGATGAGCGAGCTCGACGCAATCAGGCAGGCCCAGCAGAAGACCTGGTCGGAGGGCGACTTCTCGATGGTCGCCGGGCTGGTGATGATGGTCGCCGAGGAACTGGTCGAATCGCTCGAGATCGTTCCCGACGAGCGGGTGCTCGACGTCGCCTGTGGCAGCGGCAACGGCGCGCTCGCCGCGGCGAGGCGGTCCTGGGGCGGCGTGACCGGCGTCGACTTCGTCCCCGCCCTGCTCGAGCGTGGCCGCGAGCGCGCCGCCGTCGAACGGCTCGACATCGAGTTCGTCGAGGGCGATGCTGCTGAGCTTCCCTTCGAGGATGCGTCTTTCGACGTCGTCACCTCGATCTTCGGCGCGATGTTCGCACCCGACCAGCAGCAGGCTGCCGCGGAAATACTGCGGGTCTGCAAACCGGGCGGGCGGATCGGGATGGCCAACTGGGTGCCCGACGGACCGATCAGCAGCATGTTCATGGTCGTCGCCAAATACACGCCGCCCCCACCCCCCGGCTTCGTGCCGCCGGTGCTCTGGGGAACCGAGGAGCGGGTGCGGGAGCTGTTCGGCGACGGCATCGCCAACCTGCGGACCGAGCGCCGTGGCTCACGCCAGGCATTCCGCTCGGCCGACCACTACCTCGACTTCTTCCGCGCCTACTTCGGCCCGATCAAGCAGGCATTCGAACGGGCTGGGCCGGAGAACGAAGAGGCACTGACGGCAGAACTGCGAGCTCACCTCGACAAAAACAACTTGGGCGGAGACAGGGCTCTGGTCCTCGAACCCGAGTACCTGCAGGTGGTCGCGACCCGCGCCTGAGGGCGCTAGGACTTGGGCTGCATGACGCGGATCGCCGCGCCGATGAAGAGGACCGTGAGGAAGACGAGGCCCGCGACAGGGCCGCCCTGCCCGAGGGCATAGGAAACGGTCATCGCCGCGAGCGCCAGGAAGAAGCTGACTACCAGTCCCATAAGGCGCTGATCCTATCCAGCGAGGGCGACGCGCGTCTGCTTGAGAAACGCTCCGGCAGCCTCGGCTGCGCTGGCGGGGCTCCCGGCCTCGCCAGCGGCGCGGACCAGGCGGCTGCCGATGATCACGCCGTCGGCGATGCGGCCGACCTCGGCCGCCTGCTCCGGAGTGCCGATCCCGAAGCCGACCGCGACCGGGATCTCGGCATCGGCCTTGGCCGCGGCGACCAGGTCGACCAGGGTGGCAGGGATCTCGGCCCGCTCGCCAGTGGTGCCGACGCTGGAGACGACATAGACGAAGCCGCGGGCGACGGCGCAGATCGCCGCCCTGCGCTCGGGCGGCGTGGTCGGCGCGACCAGCGGCACCAGGGCCAGCCCGGCGGCGGCGAACGCCTCGCGGATGTCCTCGGCCTCGCCCAGGGGGAGGTCAGGGATGATCGCCCCACAGGCGCCGGCGGCAGCTGCCCGGCGGGCAAACTCAGCGACGCCGCCGTGGGCGATGACCATGTTGGCGTAGACCATGAAGACGACTGGGACCTTGTCCGAGACCGCTTCGCAAACTTCAAGGGCCGAGGCCAGCGTGGCGCCGGCGGCGAGGGCATCGGTCGCGGCAGCATGGATCGTCGGCCCGTCGGCAAGCGGATCGGAAAACGGCACCCCGAGCTCGATCAGGTCGGCGCCGGAGTCGGCGTAGGCGGCGGCGACCGCGAGTGAGGACTCGTGGTCGGGGTAGCCGGCCATCATGTAGGGCATCAGCGCGGCGCGGCCCTCAGCCCGAGCGGCCTCAAAGGCGCCGGCGATGCGATCGGCCCCCACCGCCGTCACCTCAGCCACCCGTGTGCTCCATCACCTCGGCGAGATCCTTATCCCCGCGGCCAGAGAGGCAGACGACGTCGAAGCCCGCCGGGGCCGGGTTCTTCAACAGCCAGGCAAGCGCGTGCGAGGACTCAAGCGCGGGAATGATCCCCTCCAGCCGGCAGAGATCGGCGAAGGCGGCAAGCGCTTCGGAGTCGGTGACGGCGAAGTACTTGGCGCGGCCGCTGTCGCGCAGGTAGGCGTGCTCGGGGCCGACGCCCGGGTAGTCGAGGCCGGCGGAGATCGAGTGGGCCTCGAGGATCTGACCCTCCTCGTCGGCGATGATCGAGGAGAGGGAGCCGTGCAGGACGCCGGTGCGTCCCGCCTGCAGCGAAGCGCCGTGGCGGGGCGTGTCCAACCCCTCCCCCGCCGCCTCGATCCCGATCAGCTCGACCTCGTCGTCGAGGAAGGGGGTGAAGATGCCGATCGAGTTGGAGCCGCCGCCGACGCAGGCGATCACCCGGCCCGGCAGCGCCCCCTCGGCGGCAAGCGCCTGCTCGCGGGCCTCTTCGCCGATCACCCGCTGCAGGTCGCGGACCAAGGCCGGGAACGGCGCCGGGCCGACGGCGGAGCCGATCACGTAGTGGGTGGTCTCGACGTTGGCGACCCAGTCGCGGATCGCGGCGCTGACCGCCTCCTTCAGGGTGCGGGCGCCGGCCTCGACCGCCACCACCTCGGCCCCGAGCAGGCCCATCCGCTCGACGTTGGGCTTCTGGCGGCGGATGTCCTCGCTGCCCATGTAGACAACGCACTCGAGGTCGAGCAGGGCGCAGGCGGTCGCGGTGGCGACGCCGTGCTGGCCGGCGCCGGTCTCGGCGATAACCCGCGGCTTGCCCATCCGCTGGGCAAGCAGGGCCTGGCCGATCGCGTTGTTGATCTTGTGGGCGCCGGTGTGGGCGAGGTCCTCGCGCTTGAGATAGACGGTGCTGCCGACCCGCTCGGAGAGACGGTCGGCCCGGTAGAGCGGCGTCGGCCGGCCGATGAAGTCGCGGTGCAACAGCGCCAGGCGCTGGCGGAAGCCCTCGTCGTCGCGCGCCTCCTCCCAGGCAGCGGTCAGCTCGTCGAGCGCCGCGATCAGCGTCTCCGGCACGTAGCGCCCCCCGTAGGGGCCGAATCGCTCCTCGACCGCGCTCACGATGCGGTCGCGCCAGTCGGCTCGGCGGCGTGGAAGAACTCCTCCAGCAGGCGGTGGTCCTTGCGGCCAGGCTCGGCCTCGACCCCGCTGGCGACATCGACGGCGAAAGGGTGGGCGACGGCGATCGCCTCGGCGACGTTGTCGGGCCGCAGGCCGCCGGCGAGGATCGCGGGCACGGCCGAGCGGTGCTCGGCCAGCAGGTTCCAGTCGAAGCTCTCCCCCGTCCCGCCCCAGAGCCCTTTGCCGCGGCGGTCGAAGAGGTGGTAATCGGTGCGAAAGGTCTCAGCGGCATGGACGTCGGCGGCGCTGGCGACGTGGATCGCCTTGATTACCTTGACCCCGGTCCGGCGCGCGACCTCGCCGCAGAAGGAGGGGCCCTCGTTGCCGTTCAGCTGCACCATCGTCAGCCCGGCGTTCTCGACCGCCTTGTGAACTTCGTCCAGCTCCGGGTTGACGAAGACGCCGACGACCTCGCACTTGCGGCGGAAAGCAGCGCCGATCGCGGCCGCGTCGGCGGGCTTGCAGCGGCGCGGGCTGCGCCTGTAGTGGACGAGGCCGATGGCCCAGGCGCCGAGGCGCACCGCCTCGGCGGCGTCATCCAGGTTGGTGATCCCGCAGATCTTGACTCGCATACCCCCCAGGGTAAGGGAGCGGGAAGGCGAGCTACTGGCCGGAGGGCGGGCCGACCGGGCCGGCCTGGGAATCACGCACGGATGCAGGGCGATCGCCGAGGGTGACGGTGACGGTCTTGGTCGAGCCGTCGCGCAGAATCGTGACGTCGAGCGTTTCGCCCGGCTTGGCGGAGTTGACGATCGCGACGACTTCGTCCATCGAGTTGATCGCCTTGCCGTTGATCTTGGTGATGATGTCGCCGCCGAGGGTGACGTTGGCGCCTTCGATCGTCGCCGAGGTGTTGCCGCCTTCGATCCCGGCCTTGTCGGCGGGGCCGCCTTTGACCACGGTGGCGACCAGCACCCCCTGCTTGACCGGCAGGTTGACGGCGCGGGCGAGGTCTGGAGTGATGCTGCCGCCTTCGATCCCGAAGTAGGCGTGCTCGACCTTGCCGCTGTTCTCAAGCTGGGTGACGACGTCGCGGGCGGTGTTGATCGGGATCGCGAAGCCGATGCCGACGTTGCCGTTGCTGCCGCCGCCGGTCTCGATCTGGGAGTTGATCCCGACCACGTCGCCGGAGGAGTCGATCAGCGGGCCGCCGGAGTTGCCGGGGTTGATCGCCGCGTCGGTCTGGATCACGTTCGAGATCGAGAAGCCGTTGGGGGCCTGGATCTGGCGCTGCAGGGCGGAGACGATGCCACTGGTGACGGTGCGGTCGAGGCCGAAGGGGTTGCCGATCGCGACCACCGAGTCGCCGACCTGAAGCTTGGAGGAGTCGCCGAGGTTGAGCGGGTGCAGCTGATCGGTGGGGGCGTTGACCTTGAGCAGCGCCAGGTCGGTGGCGGGGTCGGTGCCGACCACCTGGGCGCCGTAGGTGGTGTCGGAGGCGCCGAGCTTGACCGAGATGCGGTTAGCCCCTTCGACCACGTGGTTGTTGGTGAGGATGTGGCCTTCGGGGTCGATCACGAAGCCGGAGCCGGTCGCGGTGCCGCCGCCCTGGGATTCTTCTTCGCCGAAGGGGCTGAGGCCAGACGATTCCTGCGGGGGCTCGTCGGCCTGGATGAAGGCCACTCCGCCGCCGTCATGGCGGTAGATCGCGTTGACCGTGTTGCCACCTTCTTTGTCGCTGGAGGTGACGATCGGCGCGGCCGCGGGCGCGGCGATAGTCGTCGTCGTGCCGCCCTGGGAATCGATCCAGCCGGCGGAAATAGCGATCGCGCCGAAAACAGCGACAACGGCGCCGCCAACAATGGCGGCGCCGAATGACGTGCGAAAGAAGTTCCTGACCTTGCTCATGCGATGAGGATGGCAACCGTCAGTAAGGAATAACTAAACGGTGCCCAAAGAATCCTGAAAACCCGTCAGCTCACGCGTCTTCGCCTCAGGATCTGGGGCCTCCATCAGGGCGCCGCCGATCAGGACGGCATCTACTCCGACCCGTTCCAGCTCCTCCAGCTCGGCCCGGCTTGAGATGCCGCTCTCGGCGACCACCGTCTTGCCGGCTGGGACATCGGGCATCAGCTCATAGGTGGTGGCGACGTCGACCGTGCCCTCGTCGAGGTTGCGATTGTTGATCCCGATCACCTCGGCGTCGAGGGCCAGGGCCCGCTCCAGCTCCTCGGCGTCGTGGACCTCGACCAGGACGTCGAGGTCGATCGCGCGCGCCTCGTTGTGCATCAGGGCGAGGTCGTGGTCGTCGAGGGCGCGGACGATCAAGAGCACCGCGTCGGCGCCGTGGACCGCTGCCTCGTAAAGCTGGTAGGGATCGACGATGAAGTCCTTGCGGATGATCGGCAGGTCGCAGGCGGCGCGAGCGGCGCGCAGGTCATCGAGCGAGCCGCCGAAGTGCGATTCGTCGGTGAGGACCGAGAGAGCCGCGGCGCCCCCGCGCTCGTAGGCGCCGACCTGGTCGGCGATAACCGCGTCGACGGCGATCTCACCGGCGCTCGGCGAGCGGCGCTTGAACTCAGCGATCAGCGACAGGCCGGGCCGGACCAGCGCCTCGCTGAAGGGGCGATCCTCGCCGCGCCCGGACAGGTGCGACTCAAGGTCCGCCTGCGGAACTTCGCGGCGACGGCGGTCCACGCCCTCCTGGGCCCCTGAGATGAGCTGCTCGATCATTCCCACTTGACTTAAAGAGCCTAGTCGCCGAGCTCTGCGGTTGTTGCAATCAGCCTGTCGAGCAGATCGCGGGCGGCGCCGGAATCGACGGCCGCGGTCGCCTTGGTGACTCCTTCGTCGAGGCTGGAGGCAAGGCCGCCGACGTAGATCGTCGCGCCGGCGTTGAGCAAGACCAGGTCGCGCCGGGGGCCGGCCTCGCCACCGAGGATCGCGCGGGAAGCGGCGGCGTTCTCGGTCGGCGAGCCGCCGGCCACATCCTCCAGCGCCGCCTCGGCGAGGCCGAAGAGGCCGGGCTCGGCAAACCACTCCTTGGTGCTGCCGTCAGCGACCTCGATCACCCGCGTCCGGGCGGAGATCGAGAACTCGTCTATCCCGTCCTCGGCGCTGACGACCATCGCCTTGACGCTGCCGAGGCCGAGCAGCGCCTCGGCGATCGTCTCCTGGTAGTGGCGGTCGGCGACGCCCAGCAGCTGGCGCTCGGCGCCGGCCGGGTTGGTCAGCGGGCCGAGGAAGTTGAAGATCGTCCGCACCCCGAGCTCTTTGCGGACCGGAATGACGTGGGCCATTGCGGCGTGATGGCGGGGAGCGAACATGAAGCCGAAGCCGACCTCGTCAATGCAGCGCCCGACCTGCTCGGCGTCGAGCTCGATGTTGACCCCGAGCGCCTCCAAGAGGTCGGCGGAGCCGCATTTGCTGGTGTTGGAGCGGTTGCCGTGCTTGGCCACCGCGCAGCCGGCGCCGGCTGCGACCAGGGCGGCGGTGGTCGAGACGTTGAAGGTCGAGGGGCCGCCGCCGGTGCCGGCGGTGTCGACCAGATCGGTGCGCGTCGTCGTCACCGGCGCCGCCAGCGAGCGCATCGTCCGCGCCAGCCCGACCAGCTCCGGGACCGTCTCCCCCTTCGCCCGCAGCGCGATCAGGAAGGCCCCGGTCTGGACCGGGTCGCAGCGCCCCTCCATGACCTCGCTGAGCACGGCCGAGGCGTGGTCGGCGGTGAGGTGGTCGCCCGCGCAGACGGCGTCGATCGCGCGGCTGACGACGTCGTTCGGCATCAGCCCTCCCCGAGGAAGTTCTTCAGCAGGTGCTTGCCCTGCGGCGTCAGCACCGACTCGGGGTGGAACTGGACGCCCTCGGCCGGCAGCTCGCGGTGGCGCGCGCCCATCACGATCTCGCCGTAGGTGGCGGTCACCTCGAGCTCGTCGGGAAGGTCGGGGTCGGCGATCAGCGAGTGGTAGCGGCCGGCGACGAGCGGGCTCGGCAGCCCCTCGAAGATCGTGCGGCCGTCGTGATCGACCTCGGCGTCCTTGCCGTGGATCGGCTCGCCCTGGACCACCTTGCCGCCGAAGGCCTGGACCAGCGACTGGTGGCCGAGGCAGACGCCGAGCACCGGCGTTCCCGCCTCGGCGAAGGCGCGGACCGCCTCGACCGAGATCCCGGCCTCGTTCGGCGTGCAGGGGCCGGGCGAGACGACGAGGCGGTCGGCGCCCCGCTCGAGCAGCTCGGGCACGGTCGCCTTGTCGTTGCGCACGACTTCGATCTCCGCCCCAAGCTCGCCCAGGTACTGGACCAGGTTGTAGGTGAAGCTGTCGTAGTTGTCGATCACGAGCGCCTTCATGGCCAGTCCGGCTGCTCGCAGGCCAGCTCGACGGCGCGGAAGACCGCCTTCGCCTTGTTGACCGACTCGTTGTACTCGTAGGCGGGTTTGGCGTCGGCGACGGTGCCACCGCCCGCCTGCACGTGGAGCTGGCCGTCCTTGGCGACGACGGTGCGAATGTGGATCGCGGTGTCGAGGTCGCCGTTCCAGGAGAGGTAGCCGATCGCGCCGCCGTAGGAGCAGCGCTTGACCTTCTCCAGCTCGTCGATGATCTGCATCGCCCGCACCTTCGGCGCTCCGGAGAGAGTGCCGGCGGGGAGCGCCGAGCGCAACACGTCCATCGCGCTCACCCCCTCGCGCAGCGTCCCCGTCACCTGGCTGACGATGTGGAGGACGTGGGAGTAGGTCTCGACCACCATCAGCTCGTCGACGCTGACGCTGCCGTACTCGCAGACGCGGCCGAGGTCGTTGCGGCCGAGGTCGACCAGCATCACGTGCTCGGCCCGCTCCTTGGCGTCGTTGACAAGGCGCTCGGCGAGGCGGCGGTCCTCCTCCTCATTGGCCCCGCGCGGGTAGGTGCCGGCGATCGGCCGGGTCTCGACCTGGCGGCCAGTGACCTTGACCAGCGGCTCCGGCGAGGCGCCGGCGATCTGGAAGTCGCCGAACTCGAGGAAGTACATATAGGGAGAGGGATTGACCGCCCGCAGCCCCCGATAGACCGAGAAGGCCTCGACCGGGGCGGGAGCGGAGAAGCGTTGGGAGGGGACGACCTGGAAGGCGTCGCCGGCGTGGACGTACTCGACAATCCGCTCGACCGCGCCTTCGAACTCCTCCCGCTTCATGTTGGAGCTGAACTGGGGTGGCTCGGAGATGGCGGGGTTCTCGGGGACAGGCACCGCGCCGCGCATGCGCTGGCGGACATCGGCGATCGCCTCGGCCGCGCGGGCGTAGGCGGCGTCGATCCCGCCCTCGTCGTCGGCAAAGGCGCAGGAGAGGATCGTCAGCTCGTGTTTGAGGTGGTCGAAGACAAGCAGGACGTCGGTCACCATCAACGCCATGTCGGGCAGGCCAAGTGGGTCGGGATTGGGCTCGCCCAGCGGCTCGACCGTGCGGACCAGGTCGTAGCCGAAGAAGCCGACCGCCCCGCCGGTGAAGGGCGGCAGGCCCTCGATCTCGACCGGCTTGAACCGCTCCAGGTACTCGGCGACTGCCGCGTAGGGGTCGGCGACCTCGATGGTGCTGTCAGGGTCGCCGCCGACAGCGGCAGCGTCGCCGCTCCACTCCGAGAGCACGCCGTCGCTCCAGCGCAGCAGCGAGCGCGGGCGGAAGCCGACGAAGGAGTAGCGGCCGACCTGGCCCTGCTCGGCCGACTCCAGCAGGAAGCAGGGCGCTCCCTCGGGCTCGCCGGCGCGCAGCTTGAGGAAGGCCGAGACCGGCGTCTCGCAGTCGTCGACCAAGCGGGCGCGGACGGGGACGACGTTGCCCTGCCCGGCCAGCTCGCGCGCCTGCTCGAGGCTCGGCTCCAGCCTCAGCTCGGCCTCAGCCACGACGGCCATTGAGCACTTCCATCACCGCGGACTGGGGAACATCGCGTGAGGCCAGCAGGACGCTGAGGTGGTAGAGGACGTCGGCGGCCTCTTCGGCGACCCGCTCGGCCGTCTCCTCGCGGGCGGCCCGCGCCACCTCCTCGGCCTCCTCTTCGACCTTCTCGCCGATCAATTTCGGGTTGTCGAGCAGCTCGACGGTGTAGCTGCCCTCGGGCCGCTCGGCGACACGGCTGCGCAGGGTCCGCTCCAGCACCGCAAGCGCCTCGCTCGGCGTCGGCAGCGGCTCCCCGGACGCGGCGGGAGCGTCCTTCTCCGGCGAAGCCGTCCCTCCGACCTCACGATAGAAGCAGCTGCGCTCTCCTGTGTGGCAGGCCGGGCCGGTCGGCTCGACCAGCGCCACCAAGGCGTCGCCGTCGCAGTCGTAGCGCAGCCCGCGCAGGCGCAGGAAATTGCCCGAGGTTTCGCCCTTGCGCCAGATCTCCTGGCGCGAGCGGCTGAAGAAGTGAAGGTCGCCGGTCTCCATCGTCTGCGCCAGCGACTCGGCGCTGACGTAGGCGAGGGTCAGCACCTCGCCGGTCGCGAAGTCCTGGGCCACGCATGGGACCAGGCCATTTTCGTCGTAGTGGATCTCCGGAAACATCAGAGCATCCTAGCCCCGGCACGGCATCAGCCGAGAATCCCCAACTGCATCAACTTCTCTACCTGCTGGATCGAAAAGTTGATGCAGTTCGGCTATTCGATGCCCAAGCGGTCGAGCAGGTCCTCGTCGCGGCGCCAGTGGCGGCGGACCTGGACCTGGAGGTCGAGGTGGACCTTGGCCTCGAGCTCAGCTTCCAGCGAGCGCCGGGCGGCGGTGCCGATCTCGCTGATCTTGGCCCCGTTCTTGCCGATCAGGATCCCCTTCTGCGACTCGGTCTCGGCCCAGACCTGGGCCTGGACGGTGACCAGGCCGTCCTCGCGGGGGGTGATCTCCTTGACCGAGACCTCGACCGAGTGCGGGATCTCCTGGCGGGTCCGGTTGAGCACCTGCTCGCGGATCAGCTCGGCCAGCAGCACCTCGCTCGACTGGTCGCTGTGGTCCTCCGGCGGGTACATGTACGGCCCCTCGGGCAGCAGCTCGCCGAGCCGCTCGATCAGCACGTCCAGCCCCTCGCCGCTGCGGGCGCTGATCGGGAAGACCTCGTCGACCCCGCCCAGGTTGGCGGCATCGGCGAGCACCGGGACGATCTCGTTGGGGCCGAGGATGTCGGCCTTGTTGACGGCGCAGATCACCGGCAGCTTGGCGCCTGCTTTGAGCAGGGCGCGGGCGATGAAGCGGTCTCCCGGCCCCACCCCCTCCTCGCCGTTGATCACGATCAGGGCCACGTCGGAGTCGGCCAGCTCGCGCTCGACCCGTTTCTGCATCCGCTCGGTGAGGATGTCGCGCGGGCGCTGCACCCCGGGCAGATCGACCAGGATCATCTGCCGCTCCGCCTCAAGGTCGGTGGCGACGCCGCGGATCGCGCGGCGCGTCGTCTGCGGCCGCATCGAGACGATCGCGACGTGCGAGCCGACGATCGCGTTGACCAGGGTCGACTTGCCGACGTTTGGGCGCCCGGCGAGGCCGATGAAGCCGGAGCGGGTCATCGCAGCGCCGCCATCACTCGCGCCTGCAGCGCCAGCATCTCGCCCTCGTCGACCTCGTGGTCGTAGCCGCAGAGGTGGAGGGCGCCGTGGACGGCGGCTTCGGTCAGGTCGGAGCAGTGCTCGGGACAGATCACGACGTCGCCGAGCTCGCGCGGGCCGGCCGTCGCCCCGAGTTCGTCGATCGGGAAGGCGAGCACGTCGGTCGGCGCATCCACGCCGCGGTGCTCGCGGTTGAGCTCATGGATCCGCCCGGCGTCGACGATCTCGACCGCGAGGTGCCCGTCGGCGACGCCGGCGGCGTCAAGCGCGGCGGTGACGGGCTCGCGCAGCTCGGCCGGGACATCGGAGAGGTCGACGCTCAAGCGCCGTCGCGCCGGTTGCGGCTCGCCTCGCGCTCGGCGTGCTCCCCGTAAGCGGCGACGATCCGCTGGACCAGCTTGTGGCGGACCACGTCCTCGCCGCCGAACTGGACGAAGGAGATGTCCTGGACCTCGTCGAGGATGTCTTTGACGACGACGAGGCCGGAGCGCTGGTCGCTCGGCAGATCGATCTGGGTGACGTCGCCGGTGACCACCATCCGCGAGTTGAAGCCGAGCCTGGTCAGGAACATCTTCATCTGCTCAGGGCTCGTGTTCTGGGCCTCGTCGAGGATGACGAAGGAGTCATTGAGGGTGCGGCCACGCATAAATGCCAGGGGCGCGACCTCGATCACGCCGCGCTCGAAGTAGCCGTTGACGCGGTCGGGGTCGAGCATGTCGAAGAGGGCGTCGAAGAGCGGCCGCAGGTAGGGGTCGACCTTGGCCTGGATGTCGCCGGGCAGGAAGCCGAGCCGCTCGCCGGCCTCGACCGCGGGCCGGGTGAGGATGATCCGCTGGACTTTGCGTTCGGCCAGCGCCGCCGCGGCCATCGCCACCGCGAGGAAGGTCTTGCCGGTGCCGGCGGGGCCGATCCCGAAGGTGATCGTGTGGCAGCGGATCGAGTCGACGTAGCGTTTCTGGTTGAGCGTCTTCGGCGCGACCTTGGTGTTGCGGTGGTGCCAGACAACGTCGTCGAGGATTTCGGTCGGGCTCTCTTCGGCGTCGAGCGCCCCGGTCACGGCCTCGATCGTCCCCGGCGCCACATCGTGGCCCTGCTCGATCAGCTCGACCATCTCATCGACGACGGTCGCCGCGGTCTGCACATCGTCGGAGTCGCCATCAAGGGTGAGGACGTTGCCGCGCAGGTGGATCTCGCAGTCGAGCCGTCCGCGCAGCGCTCGCAGCACCGCGTCCTCGGAACCCGCCAGCTCGGCGGCGACCGTGTTGTCGAGGGTTAGCTGCCTACGCGCCAAGTTTCGCCTGCACCGCTGCGCTGACCCGCTTGCCGTCGGCCCGCCCGCCGAGCTTCGGCATCAGCGCCGCCATCACCTGGCCCATCTGCTTCTGCTCGGTCGCGCCGGTCTCGGCGACCGCGGCATCGACCAGCTCTGTCAGCTCCTCGTCGGAGAGCTGCTTCGGCAGATAGGCCTCGATCAGCTCGCCCTCGAACTTCTCGGCGGCCGCCTGCTCGCTGCGATCGGCGTCGCGGTAGGCATCGGCGGCTTCGAGCCGTTTCTTGCGCTCGCGCTGCAGCACAGCGACCTCGTCGCCCTTGCCGAGCTTGGCGTCCTTCTGCAGCGAGTCGACGATCAGCCTCAAGGCGCCCGCCTTCTCGCGTTCGCCGGCTTTCATCGCCGTCCTCACATCTGCCTGAACCTGCTCCAAGACGCTCATCGCTCTAAGGGTAGTGACCGCCGGGCACGTCAACCGGGCCGACGTCCCCCAGCGGCATCTGCAGGAAGCGGGTGCCGAGGTCGCAGAAGGAGTCGACATCGCCGGTGCAGAGGAAGCTGTAGTCGCCCTCGCCGTCGCGGGCGCGGGCGAGGCCGCGCGACTCCAGGGTCCGCTGGACGGCGGCCGCCACCGCGTGGCCACCGCTGACCAGGCGCACGTCGCGGCCGAGAATGCGCTGCAGCATCGGCGCGACCAGCGGGTAGTGGGTGCAACCGAGGATCAGGGTGTCGACGTCGGCCTGGCGCAGCGGCGCGCAGTAGGAACGGGCCATCGCCAGCACGCTCTCGTCGAAGGGCGAGCCGTCCTGGATGAAGGGCGCCAGGTCCGGGGCCTCGACTTCGGTCACCTCAAGCGCCCGGCCTTGGCTTTCCAGCGCCCGCCGGTAGGCGCCGCTCTCAACCGTGTTCGGCGTCGCCAGCACGCCGACCCGGCCGCTGTCGGTGATCGCGGCGGCGATCTCGGCCTGGGGCGCGACCACCGGCACCACTTCCACCCCGCGCCGGCCGGCGACCTCGCGGGCGACGTCCTCGCCGATCGAGGTCGCCGTGTTGCAGGCGATCACCAGCAGCTTCGCGCCACGGTCGAGCAGCAGGTCGGCGATCCGCCCGATCCGTTCCCGCAGGCGATCCGGGTCACGGGTCCCGTAGGGGAACATCGCCGTGTCGCCGAGGTAGATGAAGTCCTCCTCCGGCAGCGAGACTAGGCACTCGTGCAGAACGGTGAGCCCGCCGACCCCGGAGTCGAACATGGCGATCGGGAGCGAGGAGTCGAGCTGGGGCGTGGCCGAGGACAGGGGCGTCAGGGTTTGACGACCATGAAGAAGATCGTGATCGCGACGATCGCGCCGGCGATTTTGCCCCCGGTGGCGATCGTCTTCGAGACCGCTTCGTATTCGGGGCTGAGCGTGTCGCCGGCGGCGAGGTCGCGCTCGGCCAGGTCGAGCGCCTTCTGCGCATTGGGCCGGAAGAAAGCGTGCGCCATGCCAAAGAGGACGATGATCGCGAGGAAGCCGACGCCGACCCAGGATTCGCTGGCGCTGATGTTCGCCTTCGATAGCAAGTAGATGCCGGCCAGCAGGACGACGACCATGCCCGGGGTGACGAGCAGGCGGTCGGCCCGCTGGATCGCCCGCAGCACCGTGGGAACGCTGTGGGGCGCGTTGTTCTCGGCCGTCGAGATGAAGATCGCGTAGCCGTAGGTCGGTCCGAACGCCAGCACCACGGCGAGGACGTGGATGAAGAGGCCGATGCTGAAGGCGGTGATGGTCCCGGACATCGCGGGAAACATACCTATGGGCGCGGACTCAAGCCGGCGCGCGCAGCAGCAGCGCCGACCAGTCGCCGTCGTGGCGGCGGTCCTTCTCTACAAGGCCCGCAGGGGCGAAGGCGGCAACAACATCGTCTAGCTCGGTTGGGAGCAGGCCTGAGCAGACGAGGGTGGCGGGGGCTGAGGTCAGCTGGGCGGCGACCTCGCGCAGGACCGGGGCCGTCAGGTTGGCTACGGTCGTGGTGGCCAGCGGGGGAAGGCCCTCGCGGAGGTTGAGGTTCTCCAGGTCGACCGCGATGCCGTTGATCTCGGCGTTTGCTGCTGCCGCCTCGATCGCCGGGGCCTCGTGGTCGTAGCCACGCACCGGGCTCCAGCCGAGCTTCGCCGCGGCGATCGCCAAGACTCCCGAGCCGGTGCCTAGGTCGGTGAGTGGGCCGGATGCCTCGCCAGCCTCGGACAACTCCACCAGCAACTCGAGGCAGAGGCGGGTGGTCGGGTGGGCGCCGGTGCCGAAGGCGCGGCCGGGGTCGACGACGATGTCGATCGCGCCCTCGCGCGGCGCCTCCCAGGAGGGCCGCAGCCAGAGGCGGCCACCGACCAGCAGCGGTTTGTGGAAGTCCTGCCAGCGGTCAGCCCAGTCGTCGGGGATCTCGGTCGAGACCACCTCGACCAGGCCGTCGCCGGCCGCCGCCTCGAGTTCCCCCAGCTCGGGCAGCTCGCCCTCGCCGCCGTAGATCGCGTACTCGACGTAGCCGGGGCCGCGCTCCTCCTCGACCCCGTTCGGGGCCAGAACGGTTAGCTCGGCGAGGACGATCTCCGCCTGCTCGGGCGAGCAGCGGACCGCGAGCCGGATCAACCGAAGGCTTTGCGGACGCGGCTGAAGAAGCCCTCGCCGCTGGAGGGGTTGAGGTTGCTCTCCTCGATCGTGTCGTCGAGCTTCTGGGCCAGCTCACGCTGCTCCTCGGAGAGGTTGGCGGGGACGATCACGTTGAAGATCACCCGCTGGTTGCCGCGGCGGCCGCCGCCGAGCCGGGGCAGGCCGTCGCCGCGCAGGATCTGCTGGGAGCCGGGCTGGGTGCCGGCCGGAACCTCGAGCTCGCGCTCGCCGTCGAGGGTCGGGACCGAGACCGTCGTGCCCAGCATCGCCTCGGTGGCGGGCAGGGCAATGACGCTGACCAGGTCGTCGCCGTCGCGCTGGAAGCGCTCGTCCTCGGCCACCCGGACCTCGACGTAGAGGTCGCCGGGGCGGCCGCCGGGCTCGCCGGGGCGGCCTGCGCCCGCGACCCGCATCGTCTGGCGGTCGCCGATCCCGGCCGGGATCTCGACCCGCATCGGATCGGCGCCGCCGGGGATCCCCCCGACCTCGCGGCTGGTGCCGCCCAGCACCTCCTCGTAGGTGACCTCGACCGCGACGCCGATGTCGGCCCCGCGGGCAGGGCCGCGGCGGCCGCCGAAGCCGAAGCCGCCCCCGCCGGCGCCGAAGAAGGCCTGGAGGATGTCCTCGATCGAGCCGAGGTCGCCCTGCGGCGCGAACCCGCCCGAGCGCAGTCCTTCGTGCCCGTAGGCGTCGTAGGTCTGGCGGCGAGAGGGGTCGGAGAGCACCTCGTAGGCCTCAGCCGCGGCCTTGAACTTTTCCTCGGCTTCGGGATCGTGGTCATTGACATCGGGATGTAGCTCGCGGGCGAGGCCGCGGAAGGCTTTCTTCACCTCGGTCTCGGATGCGTCCCGGCTGACGCCGAGAACCTCGTAGTAGTCGCGCGGCATGGCCTAGGCGTCGTAGACGGTCTCGAAGTAACGAGAGAGCTCGCGGGCGGCGCCGCGGACCGAGGCGATCGCGGTCGCGTAGTCCATCCGCAGCGGGCCGACGACGCCGACCGAGCCGAGGTTGCGATGCCCGAGCCCGTAGTTGGCGCCGACGACGCTGACCGAGCGCAGCTCCGGCTGCGGGTTCTCGCCGCCGATCCAACAGAAGACCGAGCGCTCCTCCAGGGCCGAGTGCAGCATCCGCAACACCCCTGCCCGGCCCTCCAGCGCGCCCATCAGCTCGTCGACCCGGGGTAGGTCGGAGAAGTGCGCCTCCGAGAGCAGGCGCGAGGCGCCGTCCATGTAGAGCGTGTCGACCGAGTCGTCCTCAAGCTCGGTGAATGCAGCAGAGAGGATCGAGATGAACTCAGCCTCGGCCGGACCGAGCTCGGGATCGGCAAGCCGCCCAGAGATCATCCGCGCGCCGACACCCATCCCGGCCAGCGACTCGTTCAGGTAGCTGGAGGCCCAGGCGACCAGCCCAGAATCGACAGGACCACCGAAGTCAAAGGTCCGCTTCGTCACGCCCCCGGTCGAGGTGATCACCACGACCATCACCTTGTTGGCCTGCAGCCGCAGCGCCTCGACCCGGTGGATCGTGGCCGAGCCAAGCGGCGGCGCGGTGACAAGCGCCATCAGATCGGTCACCTGCGCCAGCGCCATCGACGTCTCGCGCATGGCGTCGTCAACCTCGCGCCGCAACCGAGAAATCTCCAAATCAACCCGAGGCTCAGCAAGAGCTGGCCCCGCATCGACCAAAAGATCCACGTACCGGCGATAGCCAGCATCAGTGGGAACCCGCCCAGCCGACGTATGCGGATGGGTCAGATACCCAAGGTCCTCAAGAGCCGCAAACTCAGCTCGAACCGTGGAGGGACCGCACTCAACCTCAGGCTTATCGGCCACCTCTTTCGACGAAACGGGCCGTGCCGACGCGAGGTACGCATCGACAACTAAGCCAAGAATCAGTTCCTGCCGCGGAGAGAGCATCTGTTGAAGTCTAGAAGCGGAGCCGGGTGGGCTCCGGCCTTGCCTACGAGAGCTCTATCTCAGCCTCAGCGTTCTTGATGATCTGGGTCTCACCCTGAGCGGCAACCGTGTCGACAACCACCCGATTCCCGTCAACCGACTTGACGGTCCCGGAAACGAGGATCTCCTGCTCGGGCATCCCCATCCCCCGGAACTGGACCGAGAGCCGCTTGAGGGCGCGAGGGTCGCCGCCGGCAAGCGCCGCATTGGCGCGAGCGACGAGGCCCATCGAGTAGAGCCCGTGGAGGATGTTGCTGGGCAGCCCGACCATTTTCGCGAACTCGGGATCGATGTGGATCGGGTTGAAGTCCCCCGAGGCCCCCGCGTAGCGGTGCGGCAGGTACTTGTCAGGGGTGACGCTCAGATCCGGCGCCTTGTCTCCGACGTTCATGCTCAGACCCCCCTGACGATGTTGGTCCAGACGGCGCGCACAACCTGCTGCCCGTCCTGGTTCACGGACACTGACTCGAAGATGTAGAAGCCCTTGCCGTCTTTCTCGTAGATCTCGAGGCATTTCGGCGTCGTCGTGATCTCGTCGCCGGAGCAGACCGGCTCGCCCCACTCGAACTCCTGGCCGCCGTGCACCATCGCCGCGAAGTTCATTTCGACCTCGGGGTCGAACAGCACCGGGGCCAGCGCCGGGCCGCTGTAGACGACGGCGAACATCGGCGGCGCTGGCACGTCGCGGAAGCCCGCGGCCTTCGCCGCCTCAACATCGAAGTGCACCGGGTTGTCGATCCCGAGCGCGTTCGCGTACTCCTTGATCTTCTCCCGCCCCACCTGGTAGGTGGTGCCGGGCCAAACCTTGCCTACTGCGTCAGTTTTCAGTGTCATGGTTGCCGCATTCTAGGGATTGGGCGCCCCTGCGAACGTCTTGCACTTTCGCGAAGCGAAAGTTAAGTGAGCAGGGGTGCTCAATCCACCGCTATTCGTCGATCTGCAGGACCGCCAGGAAGGCCTCCTGGGGGACTTCGACCCGGCCCACCTGCTTCAGCCGTTTCTTGCCCGCTTTCTGCTTCTTCAGCAGCTTCTGCTTGCGGGTGACGTCGCCGCCGTAGAGCTTGGCGGTGACGTCCTTGCGGACCGCCTTGACCGTCTCGCGGGCGAGCACCTGGGAGCCGATCGCGGCCTGCACCGGGACGTCGAACTGCTGGCGCGGGATCGTCTTGCGCAGGCGCTCGACCAGCCGTTTGCCCTGCTCGTAGGAGAAGTCGCGGTGGACGATGATCGAGAGCGCATCGACCTTCTCACCGGCGAGCAGGATGTCGACCTTGACCAGGTTGGAGGCCTGGTTGCCGATCGGCTCGTAGTCGAGCGAGGCGTAGCCCTTGGTCGAGGACTTGAGCAGGTCGAAGAAGTCGAGGACGATCTCGCCGAGCGGCATGTCGTAGCGGATCTGCACCCGCTGCGGACTCAGGTAATGCATGTCGACGTGGGTGCCGCGGCGGGTCTGGCAGAGCTCCATCACCGCGCCGACCTGGTCGGAGGGGGCGATGATCGTGGCCCGGATGTAGGGCTCTTCGATCGAGTCGAAGGTGCCGGGGTCGGGCAGGTGGGTGGGGCTGTTGACCTCGACCGTGTCGCCGTTGGTCATGTGGACCAGGTAGCGCACGTTCGGCGTCGTCGCCAGCAGGTCGAGCCCGTACTCGCGCTCCAGCCGCTCGCGCACGATCTCCATGTGGAGCAGGCCGAGGAAGCCGCAGCGGAAGCCGAAGCCGAGCGCCTCGGAGGTCTCCGGCTCCCAGGAGAGGGCGGCGTCGTTGAGGGCCAGCTTCTCGAGCGCGTCGCGCAGGTCTTCGTAGCGGTCGGTGTCGATCGGGAAGATCCCGCAGAAGACCATCGGCCGCACCTCGCGGTAGCCCTCTAGCGGCTCGGTCGCGGGGCGCTCCTGCCCAGTCAGGGTGTCGCCGACACGCAGCTTGGCGACGTCCTTGATCCCGGTGATCAGATAGCCGACGTCGCCGGCGTCCATCCCCTGGACGCCGGTCATCGCCGGGCGGAAGAAGCCGATGTCGTCGATGTCGGCTTCGGTCCCGTTCTGCATCGCCAGCAAGCGCTGGTGCTTGCGGAAGGAGCCGTCGACGATCCGGATGTAGGCGATCACGCCGCGGTACTGGTCGAACTCGGAGTCGAAGATCAGGGCCCGGGTCGGCGCCTCGGGCTCGCCGGCAGGCGCCGGGATGCGGGCGACGATCGCCTCCAGCACCTCGACCACCCCCTGCCCAGTCTTGGCCGAGATGTGGAGGGCATCGCCGGGGTCGCTGCCCAGCAGGTCGGCGATTTCCTCGGCGACCCGCTCCGGCTCGGCCCCCGGAAGGTCGACCTTGTTGATCACGGGAATCAGCTCCAGCCCGTTCTCGATCGCCAGATAGGTGTTGGCGACGGTCTGGGCCTCGACGCCCTGGGCGGCATCGACAACCAGCAGCGCGCCCTCGCAGGCGGCGAGGCTGCGCGAGACCTCGTAGGAGAAGTCGACGTGGCCGGGCGTGTCGATCAGGTGCAGGTGGTAGGTCTCGCCGTCGGCGGCCTTGTACTCGACCCGCACGGCCTGGGCCTTGATCGTGATCCCGCGCTCGCGCTCGAGGTCCATCGAGTCGAGCATCTGGGCCTGCATTTTTTTCGGATCGACGGCGCCGGTTACCTCGAGGATGCGGTCGGCCAGGGTTGACTTGCCGTGGTCTATGTGGGCGATGATCGAAAAATTACGGATGTGGTCCATGGGGTGCCGGAGTATGGCGCTCGGCGCGCGGGTCCTGTCGTGGGGGTGGGGTGGCCTCGCTTGGGCTGCGATCTGCTTCGGGCGACGGGATGGCTTCCCTAGAAGGGACGAAGCCTTGCCCTGCGCAGACTCCGCCCTGCGCGACACCACCCCACCCCCACGCCACCCGCGCGACAGCGTCAGCTAGGGCACGCCGATGGATCCAGGGGTTTCCTTAGCCGAAAAACAACCGTGGGCTCACGGCGCAAGATGACTCTTGCGCCGTGACCTTCGGTCCAGGTTGCCTGCGGTGGGTATGGAGGTTTGCCCGGTTCTATGCGGTCGCGGCTGGCTACTACGTAGTCGTAATGGCCTTCGTTCAGGGCTCGGCGCCAGGCACGGCAGGTGGTTGGGGCTTCGAAGCCGCCGTGGGGGCGCTCTTTGCCTATGTAGTCGACCTGGTTGGAGAGGTCGGTGCCGAAGAGGGGGTACTGACGGGTGCTGGTTGTGGCTATGCGGGCATTGGAGATCGTGCTGGCCCACTTGAAGGCGGTGTTCAGACCCGGTGTGGTGAAGCTGGGGTTGGAGTAGCGGCTCTGCAGGTAGTGGCGCTGGACCGGATAGCCGATCAATGCCACCGACAGCACTGAGGCTACGGCGAGCGCGAGAGGCCATCGAGCGCGAACGCCATTTGTCCCGCTATCCGGGACCAATGGCGTTCGCGCCGACCTGAAACGAGCGAGCCAGGCGCGTGCCGGCGGTGTCGCCGGCAGCAGCGCCATGCCGAGAACGAGGGCCGGGGCCAGATAGCGCAGGCCGGATTCGAACCCGTGCGGCATCCCGTCGGGGCCGGACGCCGAGGCCGGCGCGATCAGCCAGGCGAGAGCGGCCGCGAGGCCGGCGGCGCCTGCCACGCGCAGGATCGGGCTTGCTCGGCCAACCAGGCAGAGCACGAGCCCGGCCAGCGCCATCGCTCCCAGCAGCGGCCAGATCGGCCAGAGGCCGTGGTGCAGGCCCGGCAGGAACCAGTTCGACCAGACTGAGCCGTCGGTCAGGTACCCGATGACGCTGTGGGCTTCGCGCCCTCCCAGCCCCTGGCCCGGAGATGGCAGCGAGATCGGCCCGAGGTGATGGATCCACGGCAGCGGGTTGCCGGTGTGGACGAGATTCCGCAGGTACCAGTAGCCACCGCCAGCGAGGGCCCCCAAGCCGCCGACCCAGAGCGCCCGCCAGCGCGCTCCAGCGGGAGCGACCAGGCCCAATCCCAGCACGATGACACCCGCCGGCAGCAGGAAGTTCAGCTTCGTCCCGGCAGCCAGGCCTGCCGCGAGGCCGACGACCGCGATCGCTCCGGTCGACAACTTCCGCTCCGAGCGCGCCTCCCAGGCGTTGACGGCAATCGCAACGGCAGCAAGTAGGAAGAAAATCCCGACGATGTCGTTTCGCGCCTCCCCCGCCTGGTCGGCGAGGGCGGGGACGCTCAGCGCGACGGCGGCGAGGCCGAGCGAGAACGGCGCTGCCCGGTAGGGCCGCCCGATGCACCAGGCGGCTGCCAGGCAGCCGACAAACCAGCCGAGGTTGAGCAGCGGCGAAAGGATGTCGCGGCCGAAAGCCGCCATCCCAACCGCGTGGAAGACCTCCGAGTTGGCCGGGTAGAGCCAGGCCAGGAACTGGGGCGCGATGAAGTGGAAATTCCAGGTGTCGCCGCTCTGGAAAAACCCGGCAGCGAACGGCCCGTGGTACCAGGTGGAGTCGAAGCCGGTCATTCCGGTACTGAGCCTGAGCCGCACTCCCGTCGCGAAATGGACTACCGCGATCGCCGCGATGGCCAGGGCGATCAGCGTCGCGGCATCGACGCTCCGAGCGCGGGGTCTGCTCGGCCGCGTGGGCTTGGGGCCGAGCGCCCAGAGCCCGCCGCCGGCCAGCGCCACGACGACCAGATACGGCCCGGCCTTGAACAGGCCCAAGGTCCCAAGCAGCTCGGCCGCCCAGAGCAAGAGGGCAAGCGCGAGCACCCCAGTGGCCAGGTGCGCCGGCGCTCCCTCGATCTCGGGCAGCAGGCGGGCGCGGACGCGCGAGGCGCCGATCCCGGCGAAGCCGACGAGCACGCCGATCTCGGCGACCCCCAGCAGGTATCGCCCCGCGCCCAGCATCGCTATCTGCGCCGCAGCAGCCGCATGATCTGCTCCAGCTCGGCGATGCGGAGCAGGCGCGCCACGCCGAGGTAGACGACCGCGCCGACCGCGAGTCCCGCCCCCAGGGAGATGATCTGGGCGGCAAGGCCACGGCCAAGCGCCGAGTCGAGCAGATGCCAGACGCCGTAGCTGGCGGCGGCCAGGGCCAGGGAGCCGATCGTGATCCTGATCGTGGTCGAGAGCAGCCGGCCCAGCTCCAAGCCACCCAGCTCGCGCCGCAGGACCACCGCCTGGGCGACGGCGGCCGCGGTGGTGCCGATTCCCGTGCCGGCGACGATGCCGCCGGTCCCGAACGGCTTGTAGAGCGCCCAGGCCGCCAGGGTCGAGACGACCAGGTCCATCCCAGCCAGGCCGGTCGCCATCCAGGGGCGCTGGAGGCTGAAGAAGGTCCGGGTCTGCAGCAGGTAGAGCCCGTTGGTCGGCAGCGAGAAGGCGAACCAGAAGAGCGCCGTCGCGACCAGGGTGGTCTCGGCCGCATCGAAGGCGCCGCGCTGGTAGACGATCCGGATCATCGGCTCCGAGAGCGCCAGCACGGCGGCGGCGGCGGGCAGCAGGACGAAGAGGATCTGGCGCATGCCGTTGGCCAGGGTCGCCCGCAGGTCGTCGATCGCGCCGCGGCTGGCGTAGCGGGCCAGAGTCGGGAAGAGGACCGTCGCGATCGCGACCGAGAAGATCCCCTGCGGCAGCTGGTAGATCCGGAACGCCTTGTCGATCGCCGCTGGCGCTTCATCGCTGACGAGGCTGCCGAAGAAGCTATTGATCAGCAGGTTGAAGTTGATCAGGCCGAGGCTGATCGTCACCGGCAGCATCAGCAGCAGCACCCGCCGCACCCCCGGGTGGCGCCACTCGAAGCTCCAGCTGAACTTGAACGGCGTGTTGCGGAGGTCGAAGACGGGGATCAGCAGCTGGACCAGGGTGCCAGCGAGGATGCCGATCGCATAGGCGTAGATCCGGTTCTGGCCGTGGAAGAGCGGCTCGACGAAGACCAGCACGGCGATGATCGTCAGGTTCCAGAACAGCGGCGCGATCGCAAAGGCGCCGAAGCGGTCGTAGCTGTTGAGGATGCCGACGACGATGCCGCTCATCCCGAGCAGGATCAGGATCGGGAAGAGGACCTGGGAGAGGGTGATCGTGAGGTCGAGGAGCTGGGGCTGGTCCTTGAAGCCCGGAGCGAAGAGCGGCATCACGACCGAGGCGCCGAGGACGAACAGGGCGGTGATCGCACCCAGGACCATGGTCACGATCAGCAGCAGGGTCGAGGCGAGGCGGAACGCCTCGCGGTAGTTCTTCTGCTCGAGCTGCTCGGTGAAGACGGGGACGAAGGCGGGCTGAAGGGCGGCGTCGGCGAAGAGGCTGCGGACCAGGTTGGGAACCTGGAAGGCGATCGTGAAGGCCGACATCGGGCCGCTGATCCCGTAGTAGCTGGCGGCGACGATCTCGCGCACGAGGCCGGCGATCCGCGAGGCGGCGGTGGCGATCGAGAAGAACGCGGTCGAGCGCGCGATCCGCCCCGCCTGGCGGCCGGGAGAGGGCTCCGCCGACAGTTCCTCGCCCGGATCGAAGGCCTCGGCAGCGCGCACGGCCGCATCGGCGGCGATTCCGCTGCGGTCCTCCGCGGTGGTGTCAGATGCCTTGGGCGTCTCCAAGCTCGATCTCAGTCGCTATAGTCGGCGGCCGCCAAGGGCCGGCACAAGCTCGCCCAGGCACACGACCATGGCCAACATAGCCTCACAGAAGAAGCGGATCCTACGCAGCGAGCGCGAGCGCTCGGAGAACCGGCTGCTCAGCAGCACGGTGAAGACGCATTTCCGCCGCCTGGAGAGTGCAGCCGAGGCCGGCGATGCCAGCGCGATCGAGGCCGAGCACCGCACGCTCGTCTCGAAGATCGACAAGGCCGTGCAGAAGGGCGCTTTGCATAAGAACACAGGCGCTCGCAAGAAGGCGAAAGCCTCTCGCATCGCCAGCGGTTCCGTCGCCGCTTCCTAGCCGTTGACCTAGACCGCAACGCCCGCTGCTCGCCGCAGCGCCAGCGTCAGCGCCAGCTCGTCGCCGTAGTCGGCGCCGCCGCGGCACCAGACCTCGAGGTCGGCCAGCACTTCGGTCGCCTCGCGCAGCTCGCCAAGGCTGGTGTTGCTGAGGCGGCCGACCAACAGCTTCGCCGCGTAGGGGTGCATGCCCAGCTTCGACTCGACCTGCTTGGCCGGCACCCCCTCCTCGATCAGCGCCAGCGCGCTCTGGGCTTTGCGCAAGCGCGAGGCGAGGCCGTAGATCAGGCCGGTGACGTTCTCGCCCTGGGAGATCAGGCGCTCGCCGATTTCCAGCGCCTTCGCCGGGTCCCGGTCCAGCAACGCGTCGGAGAGCGACCAAACCGCCGATTCGGAAGTGTCGGCGATCATCTCGTCGAGGTCGGCAGCGCTGACCTCGTGGCTGTCGCCGGCCCACAGCGCCAGCCGTTCGAGCTCCCGCGCCAGGCGCACCGGGCTAGCGCCCATCCGCTCGACCAGCATCCGGGCGGCAGCCGGATCGAGTCGGAACCCGAGCCGTTTGGCGTCGGCGACCAGCGTCCGCGGCATCTCACGCGCTTTCGGCGCCTCGAACTCGTAGATCTCCCCTTCCGCTTTCTTCACGGCCTGGACGAGCTTGGCCGGCGCTTTGGCGCGGGCGATCAAGACCACGCTGAGATCGGGCGGAAGGTCGGCGAGCGCCGCGGCGACGGCATCAAGCTGACGATCGCGCCAGCGGTCGACCCCGTCGGCGAGCAGGTAGCGACGCGACTCGGTCAGCGACATCGCCGGGATTGCGGCCAGCAACGCCTCGTGGTCGGGCGAGCCCTTGCCCTCGCTCGCCTCGAAGACCTCAAGCGCCACGGTGCCCCCATCGCCCTCGGCCCGAGCCCGCAGCCGCGCCCGGGTAGCGTCGATTTTCGCCTGGTCGGTGCCGGCGATCAGATACAGCGGCTTCATCTCTTCGGCCACGCGGCGAGTCTAGTCGCGGCGTTGGCCGTCTCCCCTCAACCGCTGCCCACCTCAACCGAGCCGCGATGCACTTCGATGGTCACCGTGCCATCGAGGTCGGTGCGGAGGGTGCGGATACGGTGGGCGGCGAGCGTTGCCAGGGTGGCGGCAGTCGGGTGGCCGTAAGGATTGTCCTCGCCGACCGAGATCACCGCCAGCTTCGGATCGGTGCGGTCGAGCAGGGCATCGAGGCCGGCATCTTCGCTGCCGTGGTGGGCGACCTTGAGCACGTCGATCGGGCCGGGGTCGACTGGGACGGCTTCGGCCTCGGCGTCGGCTGTGAGCAGCATTGAGAAACGGCGCCAGCGGGCGAGGATCACCAGCGCCCGTTCGTTGGGATCGGCGCCGTCGAGTGGATCGGAGAGCAGCGCCCGCGGCGGCCAGAGGACTTCGAGGCTGAGGCCTCCCGTGCGCAGCACGCTGCCCTCGGCGACTCGCTCAGGGCTCGCGCCAGCGCCCCGCGCCTGCGAGAGCAGGTCCCGGCCGACGAAGGCGTAGACGAAGCGATCAACCGGCACCTGCCCGAGCAGTTCGACGATGCCGCCGGCGTGATCGGACTGGTCGTGAGTGACGATCGCCGCTCCCAGCGCATCAATGCCCTCTGCCCTCAGCTTCGAGACAAGCCCGTCGCCAGGAGGGCCGCCGTCGACCAGCACCGGCGCCGCGCCCGCCGGCTGCAGCAGGATCGAATCGCCCTGGCCGACATCGAGCACCTCGATCCGCAGCCCCGAGGCAGGCGGCGCAGCCGACCCTGCCCCACCCCAGGCCGACGCCACGGCCACAAGGCAGGCCCCAACCACAGCGAGGGCCCAAAAAGCCCGCCGACGGGCCGAAAACCCGTCTATATCAGCGGAAACAGGCCCGTCGACCGGGGAGTGGCGGAGGGACGCGAGGTGGCGGAGGCGCGCCAGGCGCATCGTGGCCACCGTGCCGCCCGCGAGCGCTAGATAGGAGGCGACCAGCTCCGACGCGCTCAGGTGCAGATGGATGACGGCCCAGCTTGGCCGCCCACACCAGGCCGCGACCTGGGCGATGTAGGCGAGCAGGAGGGCGTTGATCGAGTTGACGAGCTCGACCGGGAAGCCCGGCGCCTGGCCGGCCGCCGCCGAGATCATCCCCAGCCACATCGCCGGCGCGACCGCGGGCAGGGCCAGCAGGTTCGCGAACAGCGTCGTCGTCGAGAGTTCTTCGAAGTGGAAGGCAATCAGCGGCGCGGTCGCCAGCGTCGCCGCAATGGTCACCGCGGCGCCCTCGGCCAGGGCCCGCCGCCAGCCGCGCGAGCCGAGCCTGCCCTCGATCGCCTCCCGCAGGGGGCTCGCCAGCAGCAGGATCCCGAGGACAGCAGCGAAGCTGAGCTGCCAGCCGACGTCACCGGCCACAGCGGGGTCGATGGCAAGCGTCACCCCGGCGGCTATGAGCAGGGCGTAAAAGCGCGAGGCGCGGCGTCCCGCCAGCGTCGCCATCACCCCGAGCGCTCCCATCACCCCCGCCCGCTGAATCGACGGTCCCGCCCCGGCGATCGGCACGTAGATCGCGATCAGCCCCAGCACCCAGACCAACCGGGTCCGCAGCGGAATCCCGAAGGCGGCGAGCAGCGGCATCGCCAGCAGCGCCAGGAGGACGACGTTCTGGCCCGAGACGGCGAGCAGGTGACTCAAGCCGGCCCGGCGGAAGTCTTCGACCGTGCCGGGGTCGATCCGATCGTCTTCGCCGATCACGAAGCCGCGCGCCAGCTCAGCCTCACGGGCGGGCATGCCGCGGCCGAGCGCAGCCGAGGCGCGCTCGCGCATCTGCTCGGCACGCGGCAGCGCCACGGCGACCAGGGCGACGATGCCGAGCACGACAAGCAGCGATGGGCGTCGCTCCCGCACCGCGCTCGCTCAAGGCTGCAGCCGCGCCCGCAGCGACTCCATCGTCGCCGGCCCGATGCCGCTGACCTGGTCGAGCTGGTCGATCGAGGAGAGGCCGCCGTGTTCTTCGCGGAAGTCGATGATGTCCTGGGCGGTGACCGGGCCGATGCCGTCGATCGTGTCGAGCTGCTCGACCGTGGCAGAGCCAAGGCTGATCGGCCCTTCTTCCGCGCTCGCTCCGCCGGCGGCGATCGGCGCCCCCGCCGGCCCTTCCTCTGGGACCACGATCTGCTGGCCGTCGGCCAGATGGGCGGCGAGGTTGATCGCTTCGACCTGGGCCTCGCCGGTCGCCCCTCCCGCCCGCTGCACCGCATCGGTAACCCGCGCCCCGGCTGGCAGCCGGTAGACGCCGGGTCGGCGCACTGCGCCGGTCACGTCGACGACGACGTCAGAGCCCTGGCCGCTGTCGCTGAGGCTGAAGCCGCCGCTTGGGGAAGAAGACGAGGACGAGGAGGAGTCGCCTGACGATGCCGGCGCATACGACGACCCGCCACTCCCCTCGGCCCGGATCGCCCGCGCGCCGACCAGCAGCAGCGCCACCGCAACGGCGCCGTAGACAACCACCTGAGAGCGAGAGAACTCGGGCACGCACCGAAACGTGACCGAACCGAACGCGCGCGTGGCGCGCTAAATCAAAAAAAACTCAGGCTTCGTCGTCTTCGTCGTAGCCGGCCACCTCAGCCAGCTGGTCGCTGTAGAGCTCGGCGGCGGCGACGGCGGGTGACTGGACGGAGACGATCGCCAGGGCGCTGTCGTTGTTATTGGCGACGACGTGGTCGGTGGCGGGTGGGACCAAGATCAGGTCCCCCTCTCCCACTGGCTGGGTATCGCCAGCGACAGACATCGTGCCATTGCCGCGAACGACCACGTAGACCTGCTCGGCCTCTTCATGTGAGTGCAGCGTCTGCTCAGCTCCGGCAGGGACCTCCAGCCAAGTCACGGACATATGGCGGGAGCCCATCTCGCCCGCGTCCATAAGGACGTGTGAGCGAAGCCGGTGCCACTCCTGAACGGGTGCTGCCTCAAGGCGCCTGACGAGCATTCGGCGCGCTTTGTACCAAAAGCTGGGGTCAGCCGGGGATGCGGCCGGTTAACGCGCGACCAGGTTGACGAGCTTGCCAGGCACGACGATCTCCTTGACGACCTCTTTGCCGTCGAGGAAATTGCTCACCTTCTCGCTCGCCCGCGCCAGCCGCAGGAGCTCGTCCTGGGGCGCGTCGGCCGGCGCCTCGATCCGGTCGCGCAGCTTGCCGTTGACCTGGACGATCAGGGTCACCGTGTCGCTGACGAGCAGGGCCGGGTCGGCCTGCGGCCAGGGCTGCTCCCAGACCCGCGAGCCTTCCAGCCGCTCCCAGACCTCGGCCCCGAGGTGGGGGGCGAAGGGGAAGATCAGCGAGGCGGCAGTCGCCGCCGCGAAACGCACCGCGGCGGTCCCGGCCGGATCGGCGTAGAGGCCATCCTTGAGCCGGTAGCTGTCGTTGACCAGCTCCATCACGGCGGCGATCACGGTGTTGAACTGGAAGCCGCGCTCGAAGTCGCTGGTCGCCTTCTCGATCGCCCAGTGCGCCTTGGCGTAGAGGGCGCGGGCGTCGCCACTGGCCTCGGCTGCGTCGCCCTCGGCTGCCTCCCTGCCTTCCAGCTCCTCGCAGAGGCGCCAAAGGCGGGAGAGGAAGCGGCCGACGCCCTCCAGCCCCTCGTCGGACCAGTCGGCGCCGCGCTCGGGCGGGCCCATGAAGCAGATGTAGGTGCGGGCGGTGTCGGCGCCGTGGCGCTCGACGTACTCGCCGGGGCTGACCGTGTTGCCCCTCGACTTCGACATCTTCGCCCCGTCGCGGGTGATCATCCCCTGGGCGAAGAGGTTGGCGAACGGCTCCTGCACGCCGAGATGGCCAAGATCGGCCAGCGCCTTGGTCAAGAAGCGCGCGTACATCAGGTGCAGGATCGCGTGCTCGACCCCGCCGATGTACTGGTCGACCGGGAGCCAGTTGTCAGCGGCAGCGCGGTCCCAGGCCGCCTCGCTGTTCTGCGAGTCGAGGTAACGGATGAAGTACCAGGAGGAGTCGACGAAGGTGTCCATCGTGTCGGTCTCGCGACGGGCCGGGCCGTTGCAGCGCGGGCACTCGGTCGCGACCCAGTCCTCGGCGGCTGCCAGCGGGCTCTTGCCCTGCGGCGCGTAGTCCTCGATGTCGGGCAGCTCGACCGGGAGCTGGTCGCCGGGCACCGGGACCATGCCGCACCCGTCGCAGTAGACGATCGGGATCGGGGCGCCCCAGTAGCGCTGGCGCGAGACCAGCCAGTCGCGCAGGCGGTAGTTGATCGCGGTCTTGCCGCGGCCCTCGGCCGCCAGCCACTCGACGATCTCCTCGTAGGCGGCACGATTGCCTTTGCCGTCGAAGCGGCCGGAGTTGACCATCGCCCCGTCGCCCGGGTAGGGCAGGCCCTCCCCGTCACGGGCGACCTCGGGGTCGTTGCCCTCGATCACCCGCACGACCGGGAGAACGAATTTTTGAGCGAACTCGTAGTCGCGGGTGTCGTGGCCCGGCACGGCCATGATCGCCCCGGTCCCGTACTCCATCAGCACGTAGTCGGCGACGAACATCGGGATCTCCTCGCCGTTGACCGGGTTGACGACGCTGCGCCCCAGCGCCATGCCGGTCTTCTCGCGGTCCTCGTCGCCACGCTCCTCGGCCGACTCACGGCCGACCTTGTTGACGTACTCGCGCACCGCCTCCTCGGCGGGCGTGCCGGCGACCAGGCGCGCCAGCTCGGGGTGCTCGGGGGCGAGGACGAAGAAGGTCGCGCCGAACAGCGTGTCGGGGCGGGTGGTGAAGACCGGGAAGTCGAGGTCCATCTCCTCGCAGCGGAAGACGACCTCAGCCCCCTCGGAGCGGCCGATCCAGTTGCGCTGCATCGTGATCACGTGCTCGGGCCAGGACTCGAGCAGCTCGAAGTCGGCAAGCAGGCGCTCGGCGTACTCGGTGATGCCGAAGAACCACTGCTTGAGGCTGCGCTGGATCACCTCGGTCCCGCAGCGCTCGCAACGGCCGTCGACGACCTGCTCGTTGGCGAGCACGGTCGCGTCCTTGGGGCACCACTGGACCGCCGCTTCGGTCCGGTAGGCGAGGCCCTTCTCGAACAGCTGCAGGAAGATCCACTGGGTCCAGCGGTAGTACTCGGGGGTGTGGGTGCCGAGCTCACGCGACCAGTCGATCGAGATCCCCCACTCGCGGAACTGGCGGCGGAAGGAGGCGATCGAGCGCTCGGTCGCCTCGCGCGGGTGCTCCCCGGTTTTGATCGCGTTGTTCTCGGCCGGCAGGCCGAAGGCGTCGTAGCCCATCGGGTGGATCACCTCGTAGCCGTGGCGGCGGCGGAAGTGGGCGATCGCGTCGCCGACGGCGTAGCACTTGAGATGGCCGACGTGGGGCTCGCCAGAGGGGTAGGGCAGCATCTCCAGGACGTAGGACTTCGGCTTCGAGCCATCGAAGCCGGGCTGGCCGGGGTTGGCTACCTCCCAGGTCTTCTCCTCGGCCCAGACCGCCTGCCACTTCTTCTCGATCGCCTTGGGGTCGTAGCCGCTCATGAGAGCGGCGATCTTACGTCGCGCGGGCGTGGAACCTATGCCACGGGCGAGAGGGCGCGCAGGATGTGGGGCCAGACGTAGACCTCGATCGTCGCCGAGACGATCAGGGTGGGGATCGCCAGGGCGACTGTGATCGCGGTCGCCGCCAGCAGCTGGTTCCACTCACCGCGGCGGCTGGCGATCAGCCAGGCTGCGAGCGGGAGGAAGAGGGCCGTCAGCTCGGGGATCGCGTGGGGCAGGACCGAAAGGATCAGGGCGGCCCGGGTCAGGTGGAACTGGAAGGCCAGGGTCGAGCCCTGGAAGCCCAGGTAGAAGGACTGGGTGGCAAGGGAGAAGATGGTCACCGCGCTGACGAAGAGGATCGCCAGCTCGCCCGCTTTGACGTGGATCCAGCGCGAGATACCAGTCCGCTGGGCGGCGGCGATCGGCATCGAAGCGCCAGCGATGAAGCCGGCGATGCAGGCCGTCGCGTGCAGGGCGAGCACGGTCGCGTTGCGCTCGAGGATCGGGATCAGATCGCCCGGCTCCGAAGGCGAGGTGATCCCAGGGAGATGGACAGGCGTCAGGTCCGGCGTCAGCAGCCCGGCGACGAACCAGACCGAGACCAGCAGGGCTAGGGCGATCGCGATGCTGAGGGCGAGCCAGCCACGCAGGACGGTCCAGAGCCTCCCGTTCCAGGCATCAAACGTCTCCCGCGTGTCCCGCAGCCCATGCGAGAACACGTGCTGATTCGCGCTCATCACTGCCTCATCGGCAGACAGCGGCCGACCTTTGAGCGATGCAAGCCCGTTTATTTAGGCCGGCAGGCAGGCGTTCCTCCGGGCAACCGATAGCGGTTGTCCGCGACCAACCGGTAGACCTTCGCCGCCACCCACGAGATCCCCGGCAACAGGACGATGCGACCGACGATCCCCCAGATCTGCCCAGCGCTGCTCAGCGCTGCTGCGATCGCCTCATGTCCTGAGCGGACCGTGCCGTCGATCTGAACCCACTGCACAGCATCGGCAGCCTGCTCCTCGGTCAATCCAAGCGCAGTCAGATCGGTGAACTGCCAGGCGACGATCTCCGCATCCGGCCCGATCCTCTCCAGGAAGCGCGCACAACTGCTGCAGAACGCGCAATCCCCGTCGTAGACGAGGACAGGGCGCTCTCGACGGCTCACGCGGCCCCCGAGTTCCACGACTCGCTGAGCAGTCGATCGACCGCGAGCGTCAGCACCTGGGACCGGGTCTTGTCACCGTGCTGTGTTGCGATGAAGTAGCTGCCGATCAGCAACGAGTAGGCCAGCATGCTGCGGGCCTCGATGTCGTCCGCATCCACGCAGAACTGCCCGAACAGCGAGCGCAGATACCCCATGCGCCGATTGTCGACCCGGTGCAGCCGCTTGGCGACGTCAGTGTCGCGGCGCGACCAGTCCCGCAGCGCCAACTCAACGGCGAAGTCGGCCGACGGGCTCAGCTCGAAGAGTTCTCGCAGCTTGGCTCGCGGGTCGGCGGCCTGGCTGTCGACGCGGGCGATCACGTCCTCGGTCCCGGCCTTCTCCCAGCTATCGAGCATCTCCTCGAGCAGGGCCTGGCGATCGGTGAAGTGCCAGTAGAAGCCGCCCTTGGACACTCCCAGGCCCGTCGCCAGCGCCTCCACCCGCACGGCATCTGGCCCTCCTGCCGCCAGAGCCCGCAGCGCCGCGTCGATCCATGCGCCGCGTGGAGTCCGGACGTTGGCCATTGGCATATCTATACGGCACCGTATTGACAGACGCAAGCAATCCGCCTAGCATCCATACGATGTCGTATGGATCAAGCACCGGCAGGAGGCTCCCGAACTCAGCACATGAGTCTCACCCCTGGCGCATCCGCGAAATCGCGTCCGACTTCACTGTGGAGGATGTCTGGGCCCTTCCCGTCCACGGCAGCGCAGAGGACTTCCAGGCGCTGCTCGAGCTGATGGCTGCCAGCGATCCGGCCAATGCGGATTCCCTCCCAGCTCGCGTCCTCTGGCGTCTCCGCGATCGCCTCGGCAAATGGCTCGACCTCGGCAGGATCTCAACCCCAGCCGAGAGCGATGATGGCGGCGGCAAACTGCCGATCCCGGGCACGAACGAAACCTCGCTGGCCGAGCGGCTGCCAGACGATCTGCGCGACACGGCGGCGGACCTGGATTTTGCCGCCCTGCCCTTCGTGCCCCTCTACCGCACCGATGTCGAGTTTGCCGCGGAGATATCGAACCAGACCGTGCACGGCGTGATGCACCTGGCCTGGGTCGACCAGGGCGACGGCCGCTACCAGGGACAGATGGCCGTCTACGTCAAGCCACGCGGTCGCTTCGGCAAGGCGTACATGGCGCTGATCGCACCGTTCCGCCATTGGATCGTCTACCCGGCCCTGATGCGACAGACCGAACGAACCTGGAATACACGAACAACCGGGTGATGGAGCTGAGGGGGCTCGAACCCCTGACCTTCGCGCTGCCAGCGCGACGCTCTTCCAGCTGAGCTACAGCCCCAGTGCCGCTGAGTTTAAAGGTTGAGGCCCTGGACGGGCGGGGCTAGGCGGCCTGCTGGCCGGGGTTCTGATCCTCGTCGATGTCGAGGATCAGGTTGTCGGCCTCGGTATGGCGGACGTGGAAGTCGAGGGCGGAGTGCTGCTCGAGCTCGCGCAGCAGCTCGACCGGCTCGTCGAGCCGCATCGAGAGGGTCGCGCGACCCTCGGAGAAGCGCTCGACTTTGATCTCGGAGGCGCCGATCTGGCCTGCTGCGTCCTCGAAGCCGACGAGCTGGGAGAAGTCGCCGAGCGGGCCGATCTCAACCTTGACCAGCCCTTCGAAGATTCCTTCGAGCGCGCGCTCCATGTCGCCGCTGGACGGCGGCCCGGCCGGGGCCTCGGCTGCCTCGGACAGCTCCTGCACCCGGCGGCTGACCTCGACCGCCTCGCTCAAAGCCTTCATCCGGATCCTCGTCGCCTGGCCACGCGCCTGGGACTGGATCTCCTCCAGCCGCGCCGTCACCTTCGCCAGCGAGGCGATGTTGCGGTCATGGCGTTCGTTGGCCTCCTGCAGGCGCTCGCCGAGGCTGCGAATCTCACGCTCGCGCTCGATCACCATCTCCGAGAGGCCCGAGAGCTCGGCTTCGACCGCGGCCACGGCACCGGCCTCGCGCCGCTCCAGCGTCTTGATCTGTGTGTCCCGCTTGGCTAGGGCCGCATCAACGTCGCTGCGACGGTAGCCGAGGAGAACCCGCTTGAAACCAGCCATGCGCCGCACCGTAGGGCCGCGCCCGGACGGCATTTTGTGACATTCGTTTCCAGCGCGAACGGGTGTTCGGAGCCGTCCGAGGAGCGCCTGTCAGGCGCTGGCGGCACCGGAGGGCTCGGGCGCCTCGAGGGCCAGCTCCAGGCGAGGAGCATCGCGCCAGAGATCCTCGAGCTGGTAGCGCTCGCGTTCCTCGGCGGTGAAGACGTGCATCACGCAGTCGAGGTAGTCGAGGACGATCCAGCCGTCGGCCCCCTCCCCCTCCATGCCGCTGGGCATCCGGCCCAGCTCGCCCTTTACCTGCAGCTTCACGTCCTCGACGATCGCCCGCGTGTGACGTTCGTTGCGGGCGGTGCAGATGACGAGGAAGTCGGTGTAGGAGACGAGCTTGCGCATATCGAGCACAAGAACCTCGTCGCCCTGTTTGGCGTCGGCCAGCGCGGCCACACGACGAGCCAGCTCCTCAGATCCGATCTCACTCATGAGTACACCCCCTTCTCTTCGATGAACCGGGCCACCGGCTCGGGCACCAGATAACGCAACGGCCGGCCGGCGGCGGCGCGCTCGCGCACAGCCGAGGAGGAGACGCCGAACTGCGGCATCTCCAGCATCGTCGCCCGCCCCTCGGCGCCGAGGCTGCGCAGCACCGCCGCGACATCCGCCTCGGAAACTCCGGCCCGGCGGGCAACACCGATCCGGGCCAGCTCGACGACCCGCTCCGGCTCGCGCCAGCTCTCAAGGCCGACGGCGGCATCTGCCCCCATTACGAAAACCAGCTCTGAGTCGCCTTTGTCGCGTGCAAGCAGTTCCAAAGTCTCATACGTGTAGGACGGCCCCTCGCGCTCGACCTCAAGCGTGGAGACAGTGAAGCGCGAGTCGTCGGCGGCGGCGAGCCGCGTCATCGCCAGCCGCAGCTCCCGCCCGGGGTCGTCGGCGATCCGCTTGTGCGGCGCCTCGCCGGTCGGGACCAGGATCACTTCGCTCAGCCCCAGCTGCCAGAGCGCCTCCTGGGCGAGCGCGAGATGTCCGAGGTGCGGCGGGTTGAAGGCCGAGCCGAGGACGCCGATGCCGGCCGGCTCGCCGTTACTCACGTATCTGGCCGTCGCCGCGGGCGACGTACTTGAAGGTAGTCAGCTCGCGCAGCCCGATCGGGCCACGGGCGTGCAACTTCTGGGTCGAGTTGCCGATCTCGGCGCCCATCCCGTACTCGAAGCCGTCGGTGAAACGGGTCGAGGCGTTGACGTAGGCAGCGGCGGCGTCGACCCCGCCCGCAAACCGCTCGGCCGCATCCTCAGAGCCGGTGACGATCGCCTCCGAGTGGCCGGTGCCGTGGGTGTTGATGTGCTCGACCGCGTCGTCGACCGAATCGACGACGGCGACCGCCATCTTCAGGTCGAGGTACTCGGTGTCCCAGTCCTGATCGATGGCAGCAGCGATCTCAGCCCCGCCGGCAAGCTCAAGCGCCCGCTCGTCGCCGACCAGCTCGACCCCGGCGCCGCGCAGGTCACCGAGCACCAGCGGCAGGAACTCCGCGGCGACGGCCGCGTCGACCAGCAGCGTCTCGGCCGCGTTGCAGACGCCGGGCCGCTGCGTCTTGGCGTTGACCGCGATCCGCCGCGCCATCTCAAAGTCGGCGTCCGCGTGCACGTAGACGTGGCAGTTCCCCGCCGCCGCGTACATGACCGGCACCGTCGCAACGTCCTTGAGCGCCGCCTTCAGGCCCTCTCCCCCGCGCGGAATCAGAAGATCGATCAACCCGTCCTGGGTGGCAAGCTCGGCCAAGTCCTCGCGGCCGCCACCGGCCAGCAACAGCACCGCGTCCTCGGGCAGCCCGGCCTCGGCAAGCGCCTCGCGCACGACCGCAGCCAACCCGGCGTTGGACCGCTCGGCATAGCTGGACCCGCGCAAGACGATCGCGTTGCCGCTCTTGATCGTCAGCGCCGCGCAGTCGATCGTCACATTTGGCCGCGCCTCGTAGACGACGGCAACCACGCCCAGCGGCACCCGGACCTTGCGCAGATCCAACCCGCTGGCCAAGGTCTTGTGCTCAAGCTCCTCGCCCACGGGATCGGGCAGTCCGGCCACAGCGCGAACCCCATCGGCCATCGCCGCAACCCGATCTGCGCTGAGCGTCAACCGATCCCGCAGCGCGTCCGTGAGCCCCTGAGCCCGCGCGTCAGCCAGATCCGCAGCATTAGCCTCAAGGATCTCGCCAGTCCGCTCCCCAAGCAGCCGAGCAGTCGCCTCCAACGCCAAATTCTTCGCATCGGTAGGAGCGCTCGCAAGCTCCCGCGCAGCCGTCTTAGCGGCTTCGCAGGTCTCAGCGACGGTCGCAGTGATGATCGCCATGTCGGCTAAGGGTAGCTGGGGGGAGTCGGGGGCCTCTCGCGGGCGCGGCGCTCTCTTTTTCGCACAGACCACTCAGCGAGAGCCACAGCGCGCCAGGCGAAAAAGTCAGCGCCCGCGAGAGGCCCCCGACTCCCCCTCCCCCTCTAAACCAACACAAACCGATCGCGATTAATCACCTCATCAGCCGCCCCAGGCAGCTCATGCCGCACCTGCGCCGTCTTCATCCCAACCACCCGCGCCAGATCTCGCGCAGAGAAATCAGAAATGCCTTTGCCGATGACCTGGCCGTCAAGAGCCACATCCACCGCATCGCCCGCCTCGAAATCGCCACCGATCTCAACCACTCCGACCGGCAACAGGCTGGAGCCGCGCTCACGCAGCACGCGCGCCGCCCCTTCGTCGACGACGACCCGCCCCCGAGCCGGCTTCGCGTATTTGAGCCAGAGCTTGAAGCTGGAGGTCTTGCTCGGCTGCGGCGCGAAGCTGGTCCCAGCACGCTCGCCCGCGGCAGCCGCCGCCAGCGTCCCCGCCTTGGTCCCGTTGCAGATCACCGCCGGGATCCCGGCCTCGCTCGCCATCTCGGCCGCCGCCACCTTGCTGCGCATGCCGCCGGAGCCGAAGACCGAGGTGCGATCGCCGATCTGCAGCGCCTCTAGCTCGGCGAAATCGGTCACCTCGGAGATCAGCTTCGCCTCCGGATTGCTCCGCGGGTCGGCGTTGTGGAGGCCGTCGGTGTCGGTCAGCAGGACCAAGAGCCTGGCGTCGAGCAGCAGCGCCACCTGGGCGGCGAGAAAATCGTTGTCGCCGAAGCTGATCTCATCGGTGGCCGTGGTGTCGTTCTCGTTGACGACCGGCACCACCCCCCACTCGATCAGGCGCCGCAGGGTCTGGCGCGCGTTGAGGTAATTGGTGCGGGCGGCGATGTCCGACGCCGTCAGCAGAACCTGGGCGGCCCGCGTCCCCTGGGCAGCCAACCGGCTCTGGTAGGCGCGAAAGAGATCGCCCTGTCCAACCGCGGAGGCGGCCTGCAGCTCGTCCATCGCCCGCGGCCGCTTCGGCAGCTCCATCAACCGCATCCCCCGCGCGATTGCCCCCGAGGTGACCATCACCACCCGCTCACCGCCGCGCTCAAGGGCGCTGACCTGCTCGCAGACCGTGTCGAGCACATCGACCCGCAGCTCACCGTCGTCGGCGGCGACGATCGAAGATCCCAGCTTGACGATGAGGGTCATGGCTCCGTCACTTTATGGAGAGGCAATTTGTCGCGCACGCCGCGCGAGAGTCTCAGCGCTCGTGCTTCGGGGGCATCGCCCAAAAGCGCTCGCGATCGGTCAGGCTCACGAGCATGAGCGCGACAAAAATGGAGCACAAGTAGCCGAGATCACCCAAACCCAGCGCGACATTTACAGCAGCCAGCGCGAAGCAGACGATCAACAGCACGAACACTGTCCAGAGCAAGCGCAGCATCAACCCAATAGTAGCCGGACGCCAAGGCTGAGAGCAGTGGCTACAGCCGCACCGAAGCCAATCCACCTTAGGTCCAGCTGGCGCACACGCCGAGCCGGAATTTCGCCCCGGTGACGCTCAACGCGATGCACGATGAATTTACCCACGATCGCTCCGAGGCCTGCCCCCACCAAGGTGTCGTTGACCAGTGGTAGCGACTCCAGAACAGCGAAGAGTTCGTTGGCCGCGGGACCTGTGAAAGGAATGTGCATCCCCCCATAAGGGCGGAGAGCGCAAAACTCTCCCCCTAGGGATGCAACTCGAACTCGTGCTCGCCGACGCGGATGTCGTCGCCGGGCTCGAAACCGGCCCGGTCGAGGGCGGCGATCACGCCGATCTCTTTGAGGCGGCGCTCGAGGTAGCCGAGAGCTTCCTCGTTTTTGAGGTCGTGGCGCTCGAAGAGCAGCTCGACGCCGCGGCCGATGACGCGAAAGACGCCGTCGCCCTCGCGCTCGACCCGGTAGCCGCCCTCGCCGGCCGGGCGGTAGACGCGGTGCTCGACCTCGAATTCCCCGGCGAGCTCGGCGCCTGGCTCGACCCGAGCGGCGACGGGGGTCTGCGGCAGCTCGGCGAGGATCTGCCGGCGCAACTCGTCGAGTCCCTCCCCGGTCGCTGAAGAAGCGGCGAGGACGGCAACGGAGCGCCCCCCCAGCCGCGCCTGCCAGTCCGCGACCGCGGCCTCGACATCGCCCGCTGCGAGCAGGTCGCGCTTGGAGAGCAGGATCAGCTCCGGCAGCTGGTCGAGCCCGGCGCCGTAGGAGACAAGCTCCTCGCGCACGGCCGCGTAGTTGGACTCGGGATCGCCATCGGGCGGCGCCAGGTCGACCAGATGGACCAGCATCGCGCAGCGCTCGACATGGGCGAGGAACTCGTGTCCGAGCCCGGCGCCGTCGGCGGCGCCTTCGATCAAGCCGGGGATGTCGGCAACCACAGCCTGCCGCTCCTCCCCTTCGATCGTCCCCAGCACAGGAGAGAGCGTCGTGAACGGGTAGTCCCCCACCTTCGGCGCTGCCCGCGTCAGCCGCCCCAGCAAGGAGGACTTGCCGGCGTTCGGCAAACCGATCAGCCCAACATCGGCCAACAGCTTCAGCCGCAGCTCGATCCATCCAGATTCCCCGTTGGTGCCCTGCTCGGCAAACCGAGGCGCCTGCCGGGTGGAGGTCGCAAAGCGCTTGTTCCCATGCCCCCCACGTCCGCCGTTCGCCACAACGGCCTGCTGCCCAACCTCGACAAGGTCGATCAAGCTCCCATCGACAGCTTCGGCCTGAGTGCCGGCAGCAACAGGGATAACCCGATCCTCTCCCCGAGCCCCATGCCGGTTGGACCCTTCCCCATGCCGCCCCCGCTGAGCCCGAAAGTGCTTGCTGCCCCTAAGCGCGCCCAGGTCCCGGCGAGACGAATCGCAGACGAGGATGACGTTTCCACCGTGCCCTCCGTCCCCACCGTCAGGCCCGCCCTGCGGGACATGCGCCTCCCTGCGGAAGCTCACACAGCCCTTCCCCCCAGCGCCGCCCTCAACCCAGATTTTCGCCTTGTCGTACATGAGCTAATGAGGTTAAGGCTCGCGCTTTGCGACTAGCCAGAGCCAAGGACCCTGGGAAGAGGCGGTCGGGGGCCTCTCTCTGGGCGCGGCGCTCTCTTTTTCGCAGAGCCCACTCAGCGAGAGCAGCAACGCGCAAGGCGAAAAAGTCAGCGCCCAGGGAGAGGCCCCCGACCGCCTCCCGGCTGAAGTCCTAGGCGTCCTGGATAACGCGAATCGTGCGACCGCGGCGCGTCGGTTTGAAGTCCACGATGCCCGCCTGCGTTGCAAAGATCGTGTGGTCCCGGCCAAGGCCAGTCCCGTCGCCAGGCCAGAACCGGGTCCCGCGCTGGCGCACGATGATCTCGCCCCCGGTGACTTTCTGACCGGCAAACACCTTGACCCCAAGCATCTTGGGGTTGGATTCGCGCCCGTTGCGACTGGAGCCGAGTCCCTTCTTATGAGCCATCGGAATCCTCCTTCGCAGCGGGTTTTTTGGCCGCAGGTTTTTTCTCAGCAGCCGCTTTTTTCTCGGCCGCAGGTTTTTTCGCCAGCAGTTTGATCTCGGTCACCTCGAGTTTGGTCAACTCGGAGCGGTGGCCGGCGCGGCGGCGGTAGCCCTTCTTCGCCTTGTATTTGAAGACCTTGATCTTGGGACCGCGAAGGTGCTCGGAGACGGTCGCCTCGACTTTGACCTTCTCCAGCTCTTTCGGCTCCGCCAGAACCTCTTTGTCGCGGAACATCACCGCGCGCAGAGCGACTTTGTCGCCCTCGCCCGCGCTGAGGCGATCGACGAGCAGGGACGTGCCCTTCTCGACCTTGTACTGCTTGCCACCGGTTTCGACTACTGCGTACATGCTTATTCGTCCTTGCTGCTCTGGTTTGCGCGCGAACGCCCGCGACCGCCCCTGCGGCCACGACTACGCCCACGCGAGGCGGAGGAGTCTAGCTTGGACCCGCCTTCCTCGTCTCCGCCAGCGCCGTTGACCGCCTCGACCCCCGGCATCGAGGCGACCGCCGCGGACCTCGCGACCTCCTCGATCCGGACCAGCTTGCGCTCGCCGACGAAGCGGCCGCCGCCGGTGACGCTGACGATGTAGGAGTCGACGTGGGCGACCGCGTCGTGCTGGTTGTACATGTGCGGCTCGTCGAGCTTGACCAGCACCTCCTCGCCAACTTTGAACGGCAATGCCCTCTCCTCGATCTCCTCGCGGCTGCCGGACTCGACCATGTCGAAGGTGTCGATCGGCAGCGCCTCGCCGCCCTCGAAGTGGAACTGCTTGCCGGTCTCGGCCTCGAGCTCGGACAGCCCGGTCTCGGGCTTGGTCAGCTCGGCCGCCACTTTCGGGTTGACCCGCATCAGGAAGGCCTCGGGCTCGGCGTGCTCGGCGGCGATTTCGCGCAGCTTGCGCAGGCCCTCCAGCGCCACCGTCTCGGCCGAGAGGACGACGCCCTCGCCGGCGCAGGTCGGACAGGCCTCGGTCAGGATCTCGCGCACGCCGTCGGTCACGTTCTGGCGCGTCATCTCGACCAGGCCCAGCGGTGAGACCTCGACCACGTAGCTCTTCGACTTGTCGGTGTCGAGCGCTTTGCGCAGCGTTTTCAGGACTTTGTCGCGGTTGCGGGCGCGGGCCATGTCGATGAAGTCGATGACGATGATGCCGCCGATGTCGCGCAGCCTCAGCTGGCGCACGACCTCGTCGGCGGCCTCGGTGTTGACTTTGGTGATCGTCTCCTCGAGCCCGCCTTTGCCGCGGCCGGTGAAGCTGCCGCTGTTGACGTCGATCACGGTCAGCGCCTCGGCGTAATCGATGATCAGGTAGCCGCCGGAGGGGAGGTCGACGCGGCGGTTGAGGGTCGACTCGATTTCCTTGTCGATCGACCATTTCTCGAACAGCGGCTTTTTGCCGTCATAGAGCTCGACGCCCTCGACCAGCTCCGGCGCCGTGCGCTGGAAGAAGCTGGTCACCCGCTCGAACTGCTTCGGCGAGTCGATGATCGCCGTTTCGAAGTCGCTGAGGAAGATGTCGCGGAGGACGCGGACCGGCAGGTCTGCCTCCTGGAAGACGAGGTTGGGCGCCTTGGTTTTGTCGATCCGGCGCTCAAGCACCTCGTTGAGGCGGTGCAGGTAGCCGACCTCGCGCACGAAGTCGGCTTTTTTGGCGCCGTGGGCGGCGGTGCGGACGATCAGCCCGCCCGGGCCTTTGTAGGTGCGGTCGACCATCTTGCGCAGGCGGTCGCGCTCGGAGTCGGCCAGCCGGCGGCTGACGCCGACGCCGCTGCCCTGCGGCGCGTAGACGAGGTAGCGGCCGGCGATCGAGACGTTCATCGAGAGCCGCGCGCCCTTCGTCTTCAGCGGGTCCTTGACCACCTGGACGATGATCTCTTGGCCCGGCTTGATCAGCTCGTTGATGCGGCGGCCGGTGCCGCGGCCGCGCTTGGGGGCCTGCTCACCGCCGGGGAGGACGATCTCGTCGACGTGGAGGAAGCCGTTGCGCTCGAGGCCGATGTCGACGAAGGCGGCCTCCATGCCGGGCAGGACGTTGTCGACCTTGCCCTTGTAGATGTTGCCCACGATCGAGCGCCGTCCGCGGCGCTCGATGTAGAGCTCGGCGACGTCGCGCTTGCCGCCTTTTGTCTTCGACTCGAGGACGGCGACACGGGTCTCGCCACGATCGGCGGCGACCAAAATTGTCTTTTTCATTGAGTTAGCTCAGTTCAGATTCGGTACGCAGACTGGGTCCCCATCGGGGATCACCAGGCGAACCTGCTCCGCTGGCTGAGCCGCGCTTGCATGTGAATGCTCTGAAGCACTCCAACCGCCAGGAAAGTCGCGAGCACGGAGGATCCTCCGTAGCTCATCAGCGGTAAGGGAATCCCGGTGATCGGCATGATCCCCAGGTTCATTCCCACGTTGACGAAAACCTGGAAAAGAAGCATGCCGGCGATGCCGCCGGCGACCAGGGTCCCGTATGAGTTCTTCGAGAGCGTCACAATCCGCAGCGCCCGCCAGAGAAGCAGGGCGTAAAGGGATAGGACGAACGCGGCTCCGATGAATCCGTAGCGCTCACCGATCACCGCAAAGATGAAATCGGTGTGCCGCTCAGGGACAAAGTCGAGCCGCGTCTGGGTGGCGTTGTCGCCACGGCCGGTCACCTGACCGGAACCGATGGCGACCTGGCCCTGATGCTGCTGGTAGCCCGCGTCGCTTGCGTCTTCGCTGGGATGCAGGAAAGAGGTCAACCTCTGCTCCTGGTAGCCCTTCAGCAGGGGCACCCCTAATGCGGGCGCCACCACCAGAACGATGCTTATAAGTGCGACGAGAGCTGCGCCGATCACGGCGAAGTGCGTCCAGGGGACGCCCCCCACGTACATGACGGCGAGAGTCACGGCCGCGAACACCAATGCGGTGCCGAGGTCGGGCTGCAGAAAAACGAGTGCAGCCGGTGCCAGGCCGAGGCAGAGGTAGCGCACGGTGCGCTGCCGAGCCGAACCGCGCCTGGCGCCATCGATGACAAACCCGGCAAGCGCAAGCACAAGCAGGAGCTTGCCGAGCTCCGATGGCTGAAAGCTGAAAAACGGGAGTTCGAAGGAGCGCCGTGAGCCGCGCGCCGCAAAGCCGAACACGAAAACGAGAGAGATGCTCACGCAGAGGAAGGTGTAGATGCCCACCCGTAGCTCGCGGAAGCGCGAATAGTCGATCCGAGTGAGTGCCAACATGCCCACGATACCGAGCAGACCGTAGATCGCCTGTCGGTCGGTGTAGTAGTTGGGGTTGCCAGGCACGTCGTGGGAGGTCGCCTGGCCGAGCGTGAAGACGCTGAATGCGACGAGGACGGCGGCCGAAAGCGCCAGCGGCGCGTCCATGTAGGGCAGGCCGAGCCGCTCGGCGATGCCGGGCCTGGTCGTGAACGGCTCCGTGCGGGCGCGCCGGGCGCGGGCGACTTCCATCAGCCCGGGCTGCCGCCGTTGGCGCCGGAAGTCCCGGTCGCGTGCTTGTTGAAATAGGCCTCGAGGATCTGCAGCGCCGCGGGCGCTGCAGATTCGGCGCCGAATCCGCCCTGCTCAATCGTCACAGCAGTGACGATACGCGGGTTGGGGTACGGTGCCAGCACCACGTACCAGGACTGGTCGGGATTTGGCGGCCGCTGGACGGTCCCCGTCTTGCCTGCGACCGGCACCGGAAAGCCGCTGAAGACGCCGTAGGACGTCCCTCCCGGCGACTGCGCCGCCTCGTGCAGCCCTTCCAGGATCGCGGCCCGGTATTCAGGATCGACGTGGACGTGGCGGCGCGGCGGCGGGTCGATTTCCTGCAGCACCCGGCCGGCGCTGTCGTCGACTTCCATGCCGACGTGCGGGGTGACGACGGTGCCACTGTTGGCCACCGTCGCGTAGGCGATCGCCATCTGCAGCGGGTTGGTCTGCAGGTCGCCCTGGCCGGTCGCCAGCTGCACGTTGTCGCCGGCCGACCAGGGGCGGTCGGTTTCGCCTTCGCGGTAGAGCTTGTTGCGCCAGGCCTTGCTCGGCAGCAGCCCGTCGGTCTGCTCGGGAAGGTCGATCCCGGTCGGGCGGCCGATCCCCAGCAGGTGGGCCCAGTGCTGCAGGGCGCCGGTGTTCCACATCTTCAGCCCGAGCTCGTAGAAGTAGACATCGGAGGAGACGCGCAGAGCGTTGACCAGGTCGACCGGGCCGAAGGCCGCGCCGCCCGCGTTCTGAAATGTCTGTTCGCCGATCTTGATCGAGCCGGTGTCGTCGATCGTCGTCGACGGCGTGGAAACCCCGCTGTTGAGGGCCGCCATCGCGGTGATGACCTTGAAGGTCGAGCCCGTCGGATAGAGGCCCTGGGTGGCGCGGTTGGTGAGCGGCGCCAAGACCGGGTCGCGGTAAAGGGCATTGACCTGGCTCTGGGTCATCCGCTTGGTCAAGACCGTCGGGTCGTAGGTCGGGAAGGAGCCCAAGCCAAGGATCTGGCCGTTGTTGACGTTCATCGTGACGAAGGCGCCCGGCAGGCCGCGCGCTGCCAGCGCCCCTTCCCCCGCCTCCTGCACTTCGGAGTCGATCGAGAGCTTGAGGCTGTCGCCGGGGGTCGGCGGCTGCTTCAGCAGCGCCCCCCCCGGGGTCGGCTGGCCGAGCGCGTTGACCTGGATCCGGGTCGTCCCCGGGGTCCCGCGCAGGACGCTGTCGTAGCTGTCCTCGACCCCGCCATTGCCTACCTCGTCGCCCGGCTCCAGGTTGCGGTAGCGCCGTTCTTTCAGGTCTTCTTCGGTGACCTCGCCAACGCTGCCGAGCACGTGTGCCGCCAGCGACCCGTGCGGGTAGCGGCGGACGAAGACCGGTTCGACGGCAACCCCGGGGAAGAGATCCTGGTTTTCCTGCAGGTAGTAGACGAGGTCGTGTTCGACGTCGTGGCGCAGGGTGACCGGCGCCCCAGCCGCGATTTTGAGCTGTTCGTGCATGGTCCGGCGCACGCGCTGCAGAGACATATGGGCGAGGGCGCCGAGCTTGCTCAGCTCTGCGCCGCGTTCGGCAGGGTCTTCGGGCAGTTTGGCCGGGTTGACCTGGAGGGCGAGGCTGGTCCGGTTCTCGACCAGCACATTGCCGTTGCGGTCGAGGACTTTGCCGCGCGGCGCGGCCACTCGGAATTCGCGGGTGCGGTTGTTCTGCGCCTCGGCCAGGTACTTGTCGCCGGAGACCACCTGCAGGTACCAGAGGCGGAGGAAGAGGATCGCGAAGAGGACCACCGCCGCCCCGATGAAGATCGCGATTCGCAGCGACAGCCGTTTGCTCATCCGCGGCCCACCACCATCGGCGTCGAGGTACATCGCACTAGGCCCCGATCGCGGCCGACTGCTCGCGGCGGCGCAGTGACGACTCCTCGACCAGCGCCGGGCGCAGCGCCCGCCGCATCCCGAGGTAGATCGGCCAGCCGAGGAAGAAGGCGTAGATGCTCTTCAACAGCATGTCGCCGATGACCATGCTGCTGATCGAGGCGTCGATCCCCAGCATCACCTGGACCGCGCCGAAGCCGAGCTCGGCGAACAGGGTCAGGCCCATGCAGAGCAGGGGCGGCACCAGGGCGCTGTGGATCTCGAAGCGCTCGCGGAACATGCCGGCCAGGTAGCCGGTCGTGAGCAGAACCAGCGAGCCGGCGCCGAGCGTCTCGATCAGCAGGCAATCGACGAGGAATCCGACCGAAAAGCCGGTGACGACGCCGGTCATCGTACCGCCGAGCAGGCCGAAACAGACGACCAGCGCCGGCAGGATGTCGGGGCTGACGTGGAAGAGCGTCACCCGCGAGAAGAAGGAGAGCTGCAGGAGCACGGCGACGATCACGATCGCGACGATGCGGGCGAGGATCTTCGAGGTGACGATCACCCGCGCGAGCCCCCGGTCAGCACCTGCAGCAGGTCGAGGTTGGCGAGGTCGGCGAAGGGGCGCAGTTCGACCTGCTGGATCGCTTCCTGATCGAGGATCGAGGCGCGGGTGATTTCGCCGACCGGGAGGTTCGGCGGGTAGAGGGAGGAGCGCCCTTCCGAGCGCCAGCCAGAGGTGACCACCGGCTCGCCGCGATGGACGCGCTTGCTGGAGTCGATGAAGTCGAGGATGAGCTGTTCGGGGTTGCCGATTTCGGGCTTGACCACGCCCTGGGTCCCGTCGGGGACGACCTTGGCCGCGACGGCACTTTCGTGATCGGTGAGCAGCGTCACCTGGGCCGAGTCGGGGGTCACTGCGGAAACCTGCCCAACCAGCCCGTAGCCGCTGATCACCGGGTCGTCGACGGAGACGCCATCGCCGCTGCCTGCCCCAACCGTCACGCTCGACTGCCAGACGGTCGGCGAGCGGGCGGTGACGCGGGTGGTGACCGGGTCATACCCAGATGGGACGACATTGCGGTCGAGCGAGAGCAGCTTGCGCAGCTGGTCGTTTTCCTGGATCGCGACATCGCTGTCGACAGCTTCCTTGCGCACCTTCGCCAGTTCGGTCTTCAATTTCCCGTTTTCGCCACGGGCGTCGAAGGTCTTGTCGAACCAGTTGACGAGGTCGCGGGCGGGCTTCAGGGCCCGGTCGGAAACGCTCTGCAGAGGGCTGAAAATCGTGCTGACACCACGCTGCAGCCCGTTCGACTTCTGCCCATAGGTGAGCGTCAGCAACACGAAGGAGCCGATGACGAGGAGGGCGAGAACCGCCCTGCGGCGGCGTACTTGCTTTCGGTACACGATCGACGTCGAATCTTGGCAGACAGGTTTAAGCCAGCGTCAAGCCTGGTCGAAAAGCTGCGGCGCGAGCTCCAGCAGCAGCCCCACGGGCAGCCCGACGACATTGGAGACGCTGCCCTCAATCCGCTCCACAAGCGAAGAACCGAGGGTCTGGATCGCATAACCCCCCGACCGTCCCCGCCACTCGCCAAAGCGCACATACCGCTCCTTGGCCGCCTCGTCGAGCTGCTTGAAGACCACAGTGGTCCGATCCAGCCCACTCCGCTCCTCACCCCCAGAAAGCACCACAAGGCCGCTCAGAACCTCGTGAGAGCGCCCAGACATGCGATCTAAGTACGACCGCGCCTGATCGGCGTCAGCGGGCTTGCCGAGGGCCTTGCCGTCGAGAACAACATCGGTGTCACATGCGATCACCAGGCCCGCGGGTCCCGGCGCGCGAGCTACGGCATAGGCCTTGAGACGAGCGTTCTCGACGACCTCGAATTCCGGATCCCCACCGGAAAGCTCATCGACCCCGGGGACGACGATCTCGAACTCAACGCCGAGCTTCTGCAGAAGCTCGCGTCGCTGAGGGGATCCCGATGCCAGCACTACGCTCATGGCGCGGGTGTGGGTAGGGGTGGAGCGTCTTGCACTTTTTCGCCGCTCCCAATCTCGGACGGCAGGTGACGCTCCACGAAAAAGTTAAGCGGAACCCCTACCCACACCCGCGCTACGAACTCAGCTCTGGGAACCAGATCGAGATCTCACGCGCCGCGGACTCGTCGGAGTCGGAGCCGTGGACCATGTTGAAGGTCATCTCCAGTGCGAAGTCGCCACGGATCGAGCCGGGGGCGGCGTCGACCGGGTTGGTCGCGCCGATCATCTGGCGCGCGGCCGGAACCGCTTCGGCTCCGCTCAGGACCATTGCCACCAGCGGGCCGCCGGTGATGAAGGAGACGAGCTCGCCGAAGAAGGGCTTCTCGGAGTGCTCGGCGTAGTGCTGGTTGGCGATCTCCTCGGTCGCCTGCATCGTCTTCAGCGCCTCGATCCGCAATCCCTTGCGCTCGAAGCGGGCGATCACCTCGCCGGTCAGGGCGCGCTCGAAGGCGTCAGGCTTTACGAGGATCAGCGTCCGGCTCACGAGCGGGGGTCCTTTCGGTTGGTTTGGTGTCCGATGCCTCTTTCGAGGCGGCGCGAGCCGGCTCTTTCTTGGCAGCAGAAGCAGAAGATTTTTTGCGCGATGAAGGCTGGCGTTTGGCCGGGCGCTCCTCGCGCGCCTTGGACCGCTCTTCGCGCGGCGGGGCCTTGCTGCGTCCCTCGGGCCTCGACTTCTGGCGCCGCGCCCGCTCCGGCAGCGCCGTCTCGCAGTAAGGGCAGAGCGCCCAGCGCGGGTCGACCGGCTTGTGGCAGCTCGGGCACGGGTCCTTGAGGCGGCGCTGGCACTGCGGGCAGCGCAGGTAGTTCTTCTCGACCGGGTACTCGCAGTTGGGGCAGGACTGCTCGGTCAGCTGGCGCACCTTCAGCTCCGCCGCTTTGATCTCCAGCTCGCGCTCGTGGGCATCCTCGAGGAACTCCGGCGGGCGCACGATCACGTAGACGGCGGTGCCGATGTAAGGGAAGAAAGAGGCGATCGTCGCGCAGGCGATCAGGAAGGGATCGGAGATGCGGCGCTTGGCGTCGAGGTAGGTGTAGACGATCAGCGCCAGCCAGAGCACGACAAGCATCAGCACAAAGAGGCTGGCAGCCAGATTCAGGCCGCTGTTGTTGATGCCGAAGATCGCTAGTGACATGGGTAATTAAGGGCGCGCCGGGTAAGGGAGCGGGCAGTCTACTTCTCCGCCGAGCTCGCGAACCCTGTCGCGCCGACGGGACGGTTTGTCAGAGGAACAGCCTGCCGAACAGATAGCCGACGCCGAAGAAGATCAGGATCACCGCGGCGACGACAGCGGCGACCAGGCCCATCATCGAAAGCAGTTCTGAGCCGGCGCCCCGTTTCATCGCCGAATCCTCGCACAGTCGGCCGCCAGATCAGGCTGGCGATGCCGATTGCAGCGCCGCCCGAGCAGGGGCCAGCACGTAGTGCGAGCCACTCACCAGCAGCGCCCCGGCTTGTGCCTCGCCTGCCAGCTCGCGGCTGCGCCGCAGGGCGGCGCCGAAGTCAGGCTCGGCCTCGGCCCTGAGGCCGGCGGCGGCGCAGATCGACGCCAGCTCGGCAGCCGGACGGGAGGCGGCGCCGGGGCGGCCCTGCGATTCAAGCGCTGCCGCCGGCAGCTCGGTGCAGACCACGCTGTCGATCGCCGGGGCCAGCGCCGCGACCATCGCCTCGGCGTCCTTGTCGGCAAGGATCGCCAGGCAGGCGACGACCGGGCCGCCCGCGGCGACCTGCGGCAGGGACTCGGCCAGCGCCGCCGCCCCGTCCGGGTTATGGGCGGCGTCGATGTAGGTCGGCGGGTCATCGGCGATCCGCTCGAGGCGGCCGGGGATCAAGATATCGGCCGCCACCTCGGCGACCAGATCGGGGTCGAGCTGGCCGAGAAAAGCCTCGGCGGCGGTTTTGGCGAGGGCGAAGTTGCGGCGCTGAAACCCGCCTGCAGCGCGCAATTTCAGCCCGGCGCCGGGGTCCTCGAGGGCTCGCACGAGCTTGGCCCCGCGCTCGGCGGCGGTGCGCTCGGCCAGCTCCGCGACGGCCGGGCTGACCTGCCCCAGGACCAGGGTCGTCTGGTCGCGCAGCACCGCCAGCTTCTCGGCCGCGATCTCGAGCTCGGTCTCCCCCAGCCACTCGGTGTGATCGAGACCGATCGAGGTCAGCACCGTCACCCGCGAGGGGATCGTGTTGGTCGCGTCCAACCTCCCCCCCAGTCCCGCCTCGATCACCCCGACCTTGACCCGCGCCTTCGCCAGGGCGACGAAGGCAGCAGCGGTTGCCAGCTCGAACTGGGTCACCGCCTCGCCCTCCTCGAGGGTGCGGTTGACGACCGCGGCGCCCGCGGCCGCCTGCTCGACCGCGGCGGCGAACTCGGCCTCGCCGATCTGGGCGCCGGCGACGCGGGTGCGCTCGGCCCAGCGCGAGGCATGGGGCGAGATGCAGGCGCCAGCCTTGATCCCGTGCGCCTGCAGCAGGGCCGCCGTCATCAGGGTCACCGACGACTTGCCGTTGGTGCCGACGACGTGGATCGAGGCGAAGCGGTTCTGCGGCATCCCCAGCACCGCGTTGAGGCGGTTCATCCGTTCGAGGCCGAGCTTCCAGCCGATCGGCTCCAGCGAGTCGAGGTAAGACTGCGGGTCTATTCGGAGAGCTCCTCGAGCTCGGCCCGGTAGCGCTCGAGCTTGCCGCGCTCCTCCTCGATCACCTCGGCCGGGGCCTTGGCGACGAAGCCCTCGTTGCCGAGTTTGCGCTCGGCCCGCTCGACCTCCGAGCGCAGCTCCTCGCGCCGCTTGTCGAGCCTGGCGGCGACCGCCTCGGCGTCGAGGTCGGCCGAGGCCAGCACCCGGACCGGGCCGACCGAGGCGACCGGGTCACCGCCGTCCTGGCCGAATCCGAAGCGGGCGAGGCGGCCGACGAACTCGGGCGGGTCGACGCCTTCGACCCGGGCCTCGAGCACCGCCGCCACCGGCACCTCGACCAGGTCGCGCCAGGCGCGCAGGCTCTGGGTCAGGGCGATCCCGCCCTCGACGTCGGCCTCAGCCGCGTCGTCGAAGAGCGACTCGTCGGACTGCGGGAAGGGGTGGACGACGAGATGGCCCTGGCGGGCCGGGTGGTAGGACCAGATCTCCTCGGTCACGAAGGGCATCGTCGGGTGCAGCAGGGCCAGCACCCGCTCCAGCGCCCAGAGCAGCGTCGCCGAGACATCCTCCTCACCGTCATAGAGGCGCGGCTTGGCGATCTCCAGGTACCAGTCGCAGAGGTCGCGCCAGAAGAACGAGTAGGCCTCCTGGACCGCGTGGGCGAAGTCGTATGTCTCCAGCTTCTGGGTGACCGAGGCGATCGTCCGCTCCAGCCGCGAGAGGATCCAGCGATCCTCGACGTGCAGCGGCCGCGGCGCCGGCTCGACCTCGGCCGCGTTGAGCAGGATCAGCCGGCTCGCGTTCCAGAGCTTGTTGGAGAGGTCTGCCCCCTGCTGAACCTTGGCATCGGAATAGCGCACGTCCTGGGTCGAGGACATCGCCAGCAGGCCGAAGCGCAGGGCATCGGCGCCGTGGACGTCGATCTCATCCAGCGGGTCGATCCCGGTGCCGAGGCTCTTCGACATCCGCCGCCCGTCGCGGGCCTGGATCACCGAGTGCACGTAGACATCGCGGAAGGGGATGTCGCCAGCGAACTCGATCCCGGTCATGATCATCCGCGCCACCCAGAGGAAGAGGATCTCGCGGGCCGTGGTCAGGAAGCTGGTCGGGTAGAAGGCGCGCAGCTCGGCGGTGTCGTCGGGCCATCCGAGGGTGGCGAAGGGCCAGATCGCCGAGCTGAACCAGGTGTCGAGCACGTCTTCCTCCTGGCGCAGCTCGCCGCCACAGCCGCCACAGCGCTCCGGCGCCTGCTCGGCGACGATCGTTTCCTCGCAGGGATCGCAGTACCAGACCGGGATCCGGTGCCCCCACCAGAGCTGGCGCGAGATGCACCAGGGGCGGATCTCCTTCATCCAGTCGAGGTAGACCCGCTTCCACTGGCCGGGGGCGATCTTGACCAGGTCGTTTTCGACCGCCGCGATCGCCGGCTTCGCCAGCTCGTCCATGCGGCAGAACCACTGCAATGAGATCAGCGGCTCGATCCTCTCGCCGGAGCGGTGTGAGAAGGGGACCGAGTGCAGGTAAGGCTCCTCGGCGCGGAGCCGGCCCTCGGCGCGGAGCGCTTCGACCACGGCGACCTGGGCGTCGGCCGCCGTCATCCCCTCGAAGCGGCCCGCCTCCCCGGTCATCCGCCCGTCGGGGCCGATCGCGCCGATCTCCTCCAAGCCATGCTTGCGGCCGATCTCGAAGTCGTTGGGGTCGTGGCCTGGGGTGATCTTCAGCGCTCCCGTCCCGAACTCGGGATCGACGTGGTCGTCGGCGATGATCGGCAGCAGGCGGCCGACCAGCGGCAGCAGGCAGTTCTTGCCGACCAGGTCGGCGTAGCGCTCGTCGTCGGGATTGACGGCGACGGCGGTGTCGGCCAGCATCGTCTCCGGCCGCACGGTGGCGACGGTCAGCACCTGGTCTGTGCCCTCAACCGGGTAGTCGATCGAGTAGAGCGTGTCCTCGACCTCGCGGTTCTCGACCTCGAGGTCGGAGATCGCCGAGTGCGAGCCCGGGTCCCAGTTGACCATGTAGTTGTCGCGGTAGATGTAGCCCTTGTCGAAGAGCCGCTTGAAGACGCGGTAGACGGCGCGGACGTAGTCGGAGTCGAGGGTGAAACGCTCGCGCTCGTAGTCGCAGGAGGCGCCGAGCCGCTTGTACTGCTCGACGATCCGCGAGCCGTACTCCTCCTTCCAGGCCCAGACCCGCTCGACGAACTCCTCGCGGCCGAGGTCGTGGCGGGACTTGCCTTCGGCCCGCAGCCCTTTCTCGACCACCGACTGGGTGGCGATGCCGGCGTGGTCGGTGCCGAGGATCCAGAGCGAGTTGCGGCCGCGCATCCGGTTCATCCGCACCAGCGCGTCCTGCATCGAGCCGTTGAGCGCGTGGCCCATGTGCAGGGCACCGGTCACGTTGGGCGGCGGGATCGCGACCGAGAAGTTCTCCTCCGCCGTGCCCACAGCGTCGGGGTGGAAGTAACCGCCCTCGATCCACTCGGCGAAGATCCGCCGCTCAACCTCAGCGGGTTCGTACCGCGTCTTCTCCTGCAGCTGCTTGGCCCGCCCGTCGCTCATCGAATGCGAGTCTAGTGACGCAAACCGCCCGCCGACGGGCCTCAAACGTGCCTATATCTCCCGTTTGAGGCCCGTCGGCCCCGGGTTAGGCCGATTCCTCGCTTAGGCCCTCGTCGGCGGCGCCGATGTCCTGGTGCGCCGCCTCGGTGACGAGGGTCGGGCGACGGCCCTGGGAGATCGTCTCCTTGGTGACCACGCACTTGGTCACGTCGCGGCGCGAAGGCAGCTCGAACTGGACGTCGAGCAGCGTCTCCTCGAGGATCGAGCGCAGGCCGCGGGCGCCGGTCTCGCGCTCCAGGGCTTTGTCGGCGATCGCCTCGAGGCTGTCCTCGGCGAAGACCAGCTCGATGTCGTCGAACTCGAAGAAGCGCTGGAACTGCTTGGTCAGCGCGTGGCGCGGCTCGGTCAGGATCGTGATCAGGTCGTCGCGGCTGAGCTGGTGGATCGCCGTCACCACCGGCAGGCGGCCGATGAACTCGGGGATCAGGCCGTATTCCATCAGGTCCTCGGGCAGCACCTGCTCGAACCACTCCCCCGTGTCCTTGTGCTGCTTGGAGGTGATCGCGGCGCCGAAGCCCATGCCGTTGTCGCCGACCCGGCGCTCGATCACCTTGTCGAGTTCGGCGAAGGAGCCGCCGCAGATGAAGAGGATGTTGGTGGTGTCGATCGTCAGGAACTCCTGGTGCGGGTGCTTGCGCCCGCCCTGCGGCGGCACCGAGGCGGTCGTCCCCTCGAGGATCTTCAGCAGCGCCTGCTGCACGCCCTCGCCGGAGACGTCGCGGGTGATCGACGGGTTGTCGGCCTTGCGCGCGATCTTGTCGATCTCGTCGATGTAGATGATTCCGGTTTCGGCTTTTTTGACGTCGAAGTCGGCGGCCTGGATCAGCTTCAGGAGGATGTTCTCGACGTCCTCGCCGACGTAGCCGGCCTCGGTCAGCGCCGTCGCGTCGGCGATCGCGAAGGGGACGTTGAGGATCCGGGCCAGGGTCTGGGCGAGCAGCGTCTTGCCGCAGCCGGTCGGGCCCAGCATCATGATGTTCGACTTCTGCAGCTCGACGTCGGGGGCGTCCTCGGCCTGGGCGATCTGAACCCGCTTGTAGTGGTTGTAGACGGCGACGGCAAGGGTCCGCTTGGCCTCATCCTGGCCGACCACGTACTCCTGCAGCACCTCGTGGATCTCACGCGGTTTCGGCAGGTTCTCCAGCTCGAAAGCCGGCGGCGCGGTCAGCTCCTCGTCGATGATCTCGTTGCAGAGGTCGATGCACTCATCGCAGATGTAGACGCCGGGGCCGGCGATCAGCTTTTTGACCTGGCGCTGCGACTTGCCGCAGAAGCTGCAGAGGAGCTGCTCATTTGAGTCTGTGGGACGTGCCAGCGGAATCCCCTCCTTGCGGGGCCGAAGTTGCCTAGCGGCGTCGCGTCCCCAAGCTTAGACGGGGAGGCAAGCCGTGTCTGTCGGGTCGTTTACTTCGCGCTCGCTCGCGTCCCTTCCCGTGATCGTTGCCTTGCGCCGGGCGGGCGGTACGGTGAGCAGGTGCCCGTCGAGGTCAAAGTCGAGCCGATCGCCGCCTCGCAGCTCAAGACGCTGCTGCCGCTGATCGCCGCCTACCAGCGCTTTTACGAGGTCGAGGAGATCGACGACGAGCGCAACCGCGCCTTCTTCAGCCGCTTCCTCGAGCCCAGCGACGACGGCATGTTGCTCGGCGCCTGGGCCGACGAGCAGCTGGTCGGCTACGCCTGCCTCTACTGGCACTTCACCTCGCTGGCCCCGGCCGAGACGGTGCTGATGAACGACCTCTTCGTCGCCCCGGACACCCGCGGCCAGGGAGTCGGCCGGGCCCTGATCGGCGCCAGCGCCGACGTCGCCCGCAAACGAGGCGCCCGCCACCTGGAATGGGCAACGGCCCCCGACAACCACACCGCCCAGCGCCTCTACGACTCGACCGGCGCCGAGCGCACAACCTGGATCGAGTACGAGCTGGGACTCTAACCCGAACTGCATCAAATTCTCCACCTGCCAGATCGAGAATTTGATGCAGTTCGGGGCTCGGGTCAGCTGTAGCGGTCCCAGCGGCGCAGTTCGGGCTCGGGGTCGATCGGGACTCCGCGGACGTGGATCTCGAAGTGGAGGTGGCAGCCGACGGTGATCGCGTTGCCGGTCTCGCCGACCTCGCCGACCGGCTCCCCGGTCCAGACCTTCTCGCCCTTGTGGACCAGGGCCGGGCGCGGCATGTGGGCGTAGAAGTAGCTGCGGTGCTCGCCTTCGCCGTGGATCAGCAGGTAGTTGCCGTAGAGAACCGGGTCGTAGCCCGTGCGCAGAACCCGGCCGTTGCGGACAGCGACTAGTTCGGTCCCGCAGGCGGCGACGATGTCGAAGCCCTCGTGGGTGCGGCCGCCGTCGCGGGGGGCGCCGAATTCACCGATCGCGCCGCGGGTGCCGTGCGGGCCCTGGACCGGGAAGACGTGGGCGTAGTAGGCGGGTGCCCCGTCGGGGCTGGAGAGACGGGCAGATGCCTGGGGGGCGGCGAAGGCCGCGAAGAGGGAGAGCGCTAGGAGGGCTAGGCGCTTCAGTGGTGTTCGATGACGCGGTCGACGAGGTTGTACTCCTTCGCCTCTTCCGCGCTCATGAAGTAGTCGCGATCGGTGTCTTTCGTGACCTTCTCGAAGGACTGGCCGGTGTGCTTGGCGAGGATCTCGTCGAGGCGCTTGCGGACGTCGATGATCTCTTTGGCGTGGATCTCGATGTCGGTCGCCTGGCCCTGGAAGCCGGAAGAAACCTGGTGAATGAGGATTTTCGAGTTGGGCAGCGACATCCGCTTGCCGGCGGCGCCGCCGGAGAGCAGCAGCGCGCCCATGCTCATCGCGATGCCGACGCAGATCGTCTGCACGTCGGGCTTGATGAACTGCATCGTGTCGTAGATCGCCAGCCCGGCGTAGACGGAGCCGCCGGGCGAGTTGATGTAGAGGCTGATGTCCTTGTCCGGGTCCTCGGACTCCAGGTGCAGGAGCTGGGCCACGATCAGGTTGGCGATGTCCTGGGTGACCTCGGTGCCGAGGAAGATGATGCGCTCGTTGAGCAGGCGGGAATAGATGTCGAAGGAGCGCTCGCCGCGCGAGGTCTGCTCGACAACCATGGGGACAAGTGGGCTCATACGCGGCACTCTATAGAAGGCGTCAGGCGTGCCTGCACCAGGCCTGGAAACTGGGAGATAACCGTCACTCCGAGCCCGGCGTCCAGAGGCTGCCAGCCGCCTCCCGCTCCTTCTCCGGGGTCCAGAGTTTCTCGCGGGCCTCGGCCTGCTCCATCGCGATCGGGGTCGCCGCATCGGCGACCAGGTCGATCGCTTTGCGGACCTGGATGTCATCGCGGACCATCGCGTCGCGGCCGTTGTCGCGCAGCCGCTCCAGCAGTTTCTCCGGCGTCGTCCGCTCGTGGCCGGCGGTGTGCTCCAGCGCCTCGATCATCTCCTCGTCGCCGACCTCAATCGCCTCGGCCTCGGCGATCGCCGCCAGCACCGCCTCGCGCTTCAGCTCCAGCGCCGCGTCGGGTTTGGACTCCTCGATGATCTCCTCGCGGGTTTTGCCCTGCATCTGCAGGTAGGCGTTGGGGTCCATGCCGCGGCCGGCGAGCTGGCGCTCGACCCGCTCCCAGCGCTCGGCAGCACGGGCGACGGTGAGCTCGTCGGGCAGCTCGACGGTCGCGTTCTCGACCGCGGCGTCGATCGCGGCGACGCGGAAGTCCTGCTCGATCCGCTCGCCGGCCGCCTCGCCGAGTTTGGCGTCGATATCAGCGCGCAGCTCCTCCAGCGTGTCGAACTCGGAGGCGTCGGAGGCGAAGTCGTCGTCGAGCTCGGGCAGCACTTTCTCCCGCACCTCTTTGACCGCGACCGCGAAGGTCGCGTCTTTGCCGGCCAGCTGCTCGGCGTGGTAATCGTCGGGGAAGGTGACCTTGACCTCGCGGTCCTCGCCGGCGCCGGCGCCCTCGAGCTGCTCCTCGAAGCCCTCGATCAGCTGCCCGCCGCCCAGCTCCAAGAGGTAGTCGGAAGCCTTGCCGCCCTCGAAGGGCTCGCCGTCGATCGACCCCTCGAAATCGACCAGGAGGGCGTCGCCGGAGGCGGCCACGCGCTCGACCGGCTCAAGTTTGGCGAAGCTCTGCTGCATGCGCTCGATCTCGCGGTCGACGATGTCGGCGGGCACCTCGGGCTCGGCCTTGCCGATCTCGAGCCCTTTGTACTCGCCGAGCTTGGCCTTGGGCCGGACCCCGACCTCGAACTTGAAAGTCAGCGGCTCGCCCTCGCCCTCGGGGGCGGTGACGATCTCGACATCGGGATTGCCGACCGGGCTGATCGCCGAATCGAGCAGCGCCCGCTCGTACCACTCGGGCAGCGAGTCGCGGATCGCCTCCTCCAGGACCGGGCCGAACCCGACCCGCTGGATCACCAGCGAAGCCGGCGCCTTGCCCTTGCGAAAGCCGGGCATCCGCATCTCTTTGGCGAAGCCGCGGGCGGCGCGGGCGATTCCGCGCTGGACATCAGCGGCATCGACCTCGGCGTCAACCTGGACACGCGAGTTGGGCAGCTCTTTGACGGTGGTCTTCATCGGCGCATGACCCTAAAGGAATCGGCGCGCGGGCTATCCGCGGCGCTGGGCGAGGCCGCGGCGCAGCGCTGCCGCGAAGTCGATCGCGAAGGAGAGGCCGCGCCCAACCGGCCCGGTGACGACCCAGGCCTTGGCTCTATCGAGCGGCGACACCCGGCTCCTTGCCGGCGGCCGGCGCCTGCTCGGCCCGGATCCGCTCCTCCAGCCGCGCCCCGTGGCCGGCGGCGACCGCCCGCTGGGCGCGCTCGTCGTCGAGCGCCACCCCGTGGTCGTGGGCGAGGTCGAGCAGACGCTGCTTCTCGCTCCCCTCCCGCGCCACCTCGAAGAAAACCCAGGCCAGCAGGCCGAGGGCGAGGAAGGTCCCCTCGACCATCATGATCACGCCGGCGGTGCTCTGGTCGGCCAGCGGCGAGAGGCCCCATTCGCGCTCGCCGGGCGCGTAGACGGTGTAGAGCACAGAGCCGGACCACATCAGGACGTTGCCGAGGATCGCCCCGGCGAAGCGGACCGCGATCACGTAGCCGACTTTCCAGCCGGCGGTGAACCACTTCGGGGTCGGCAGCGGGCCGAAGACCGGCATCCACATCAGGCAGCCGAAGAAGATGAAGGTGGCGTGCTCGAGCGCGTGCAGCGGCGCGCCCCCGTAGGCCGCGTCGTAGAGGGCCGGGATATGCCAGAAGTAGAAGTTGAGCACCCAGAGCGGGAAGGCGATCGCCGGATTGGCGAGGACGCGGAGGCGGTCGAAGACCGGGATCGCCAGGATCGGCTGCAGCAGCGGCCCGGTCAGGCCGAGGACCAGCAGCAGGGTGGCGATATCGCCCAGCATCAGGTGCTCGACCATGTGGGCGATGACCAGCTGCTCGGCGACATCGCTGATCGGCGAGATCAGCGCCGCGACGATGACCAGCAGGCCCGCGGCGAAGCAGATCTGACGCCAGAGCGGCACCGGGCGGCCCTTGGCGGAGAGGGTCGCCGCCCGCTTCGCGTAGAGCACCGCGGCGATCAGCATCGGCGCCAGCTCCAAGGGGCCGTAGATGCCTGAGACGTGGGCGATCGGCAGCGTCACGCGAGTCAGCGTAGCGCCGCATTCGAGTTAGCCACGCCCGCTGCCGCTGCTAGCTTGGCTTCGCCTTGGGAGCCGCCAACAACCGTTTTCCACCGATCGGCAGCTACGGCTTTCTCTCCGACTGCCACACCGCCGCCCTCGTCTCCTACGACGGCTCGGTCGAGTGGCTCTGCCTGCCCCGCTTCGACTCCGCCAGCGCCTTCGCCGCCCTGCTCGACCGCGGCGCCGGCCACTTCAAGCTCTCCCCCCGCGGCGTCGTCGTCCCGATCAGCCGCCGCTATGAGCCGGGCACCCTGGTGATCGAGACGACCTGGGTCACCGAGACCGGCTGGGTCGTGATCCACGACGCGCTGACGATCGCCGAGTGGAGCACCTCCGACGGCAAGGGCAGCCGCCCCGACACCGAGCACGAGTCCGACCACTCGCTGCTGCGGACGATGACCTGCATCGACGGCGAGGTCGAGATGGAGATGGAGTGCCTGCCGCGCTTCGGCTACGGGATCGAGGCGGCCGAGTGGAGCGGCGGCGATCTCGGCGAAGCGGTCGCCCGCGGCAGCGACGGGACCGAGCTGAGGATGACCACTGACATGGAGCTGACGATCGAGGACGGCGCCGCCCGCGGGACGCTGAAGCTGCGCGAGGACGAGAGCGGCTTCTGCGCCCTGACCTGGGGCGACAGCGACCTCGGCGGGCCGCGCAGCGCCCCGGAGGCGCTGGAGCGGCTCGACTCGACCGAAGAGTTCTGGCGCGATTGGCTGCGCGACGGCAAGTTCCCCGACCACCCCTGGCGGATCCACCTGCAGCGCTCGGCGCTGGTGCTCAAGGGCCTCACCTACACCCCGACCGGGGCGATCCTCGCCGCCCCCACCACCTCGCTGCCGGAGACCCCGGGCGGCGAGCGCAACTGGGATTACCGCTTCAGCTGGATCCGCGACTCGACCTTCAGCCTCTGGGCGCTGCACACGCTCGGCTTCGACCAGGAGGCACGCGACTTCATGCGCTTCATCGTCGACGTCTGCCGCGAGGAACCGGACCTGCAGATCATGTACGGAATCGGCGGCGAGAAGAAGCTGACCGAGCAGACCCTCGACCACCTCGACGGCTACCTTGGCTCGAAGCCGGTGCGGATCGGCAACGGCGCCTACGACCAGCGCCAGAACGACGTCTGGGGAGCGCTGCTGGACTCGATCTACCTGCACAGCAAAGCCCTGCGCGGCAGCGGCACTCCAGCCGATCGCCAGCTGATCCGCTACCAGGTGGAAGCGGCGATCGATGCCTGGCCCAACCCCGACCAGGGGATCTGGGAGTCGCGCGGAGAGCCGCAGCACTACGTCTCCTCGAAGCTGATGATCTGGGTCGCGGTCGACCGCGGCGCCCGCCTCGCCCGCGAGATCGGCTTCGGGGATGTCGCCGAGGAGTGGGAAGGCAAAGCCGCCGAGATCAAGGACGAGATCCTCGAGAACGGGGTCCGCGACGGCGTCTTCCGCCAGCACTACGAGACCGACGCCCTCGACGCCTCGACCCTGCTGATCCCGCTGCTGCGCTTCCTGCCGCCCGACGACCCACGGGTCTGCGCCACGGTCGACGCGATCGCCGACGAGCTGACCGAACACGGCCTCGTCCTCCGCTACAAGGTCGAAGAGACCGACGACGGCCTCAGCGGCGCGGAGGGGACCTTCCTGATCTGCTCCTTCTGGCTGGTCTCGGCGCTCTCGGAGATCGGCGAGCCGCGGCGGGCGCGGGCGCTCTGCGAGCGGCTGCTGGAGGCGGCTGGCTGGCTCGACCTCTACGCCGAGGAGCTGGAGGCCGAGAGCGGCCGCCACCTCGGCAACTTCCCCCAGGCCTTCACCCACCTGGCGCTGATCAACGCCGTCTCCCACGTGATCGCCGACGAGACGCGCGAAGCCGACGGGACCACCGCGGTCTTCAGCGAAATGGGCGGCGTCCGCGAGGACGCCTGAGGCGAGCCGCGCCTATTTGCGCGGCGCGGTGATCTTGTAGCTGGTCGACTTCGTCTGCCAGGCGATGCCCACGCAGAGGTCGTCGGGGCGGACATCGAGAGCGCCGCAGAGCTTGACGATCGTCCCCAGCCGTGGCTCGCGGCCACCACGCTCCAGCAGCGAGACCTCGGTCCGGTGCAACGAGCACTGGAAGCCGAGCTCCTCCTGGGAGATGCCCTTGGCCAGACGGGCCTTGCGGAGGTTGATGGCGAAGCGCTCGCGCGGTGTCATTTCTGCATCTTCTGTGCCTGAAGACAGTACCTCTACAGACAAAACGTTTCGTTTGTTCTATATTGGCGCTCGATATGGAAAAACACGAGCGTTCTAACACACACAATCTGCTGGTCGCTTTGAAGCACCCGCTGCGCAGGGAGATCCTGAAAACCATGGCGGCCGGCGAAACCAGCCCCCGCGACCTGGCCAAGACCCTCGACCGGCCGCTCAGCAACGTGAGCTACCACGTCAGGGTCCTGCTCGATTGCGGCGTCCTCGAACTGGTGAGGACGAGGCAAGTGCGGGGGTCGATGCAGCACTTCTACAAGTCGCTGGTCGAAGAGGATTGGGCGCGGCACATCCTCGGGCTCAGCGGCACGACAACACCACCGGTTTAGCCGCTGGGGGGAAGAGTTCTGCCCGCTGGCGACTTATGTATCCGTGGACCACAACGATGACACCCGAACCCCCGCCCGCGAAGACGCCGAAGTCGAGGCCGCTGTCCTGCGTCATCTGCTGGCGATCCACCCGACCCAGATAACGATCGACGAGCTGGCCCGCGAGATCGACGAGCGCCCGGAGGACTTCGCCCGGCGCGACGCGATCGAGCGGGCCGTTCGTGACCTGGCTGGGGTGGGGCTCCTGCACCGGCGCGACGACTTCGTCCTGCCGAGCCACGCCGCGATCCGCTTCGACCAGCTGCTCGACGGCTAGCCCGATGCGGCCCTCAGCCGCTGGCGGGCTCAAGCACGAGGTGGTGGAACTCAGCCTGCAGCCGTGACCCCAGCTCGGCCGCGGCGGCGGTGCCGGCCTCGTCCTCCCCAGCGCTGCCGGTTGCCAGGATCACCGCGCTCGCCGGAAAGGTCTGGAGCTGATCCTCGACCGCCTGGACCAGGTCCTCGTCGCCGACCCGGGCCTCGGCGGCGATGCCCGCCTTGGCCAACGAGGCGACGGTGAGGACGAGGTTCTGCTGGGCCTGGCGCCGGGCCGACTCGAGGTCCGAGGCCCAGCGATCGAAGAAGCCGATGCTGGCCGGGGCCAGCACAAGCACCTCCGCCCCGGCCTGCTCGCCCTCGACCCCGGCGGCGCGGGCGATCCGCCGCACCTCGGCCGGATCCTCGACCGGGCGGCCGACGACAAGCAGGATGTGGCGGCGGGAATCGGCCGCGGCTGCCGAGACAATCGGCCCGCGGGGGCGCTGGACGGCAGCGGCAACGACGATCGCGACACCGGCGAAAGCGCCAACGGCGCCGCCGACCCCGGGCCCGGCGAGGGCAAAGGCGAGCGCGACCGGCGCGGCGATCGCGGCAACGATCAGTGGCAGCTTCCAGGGAGTCACCGTCTAAGCCTGCCATTAAGGTGCGCGCCGGGTTGCGGGAACACACAACTGGAGGAGCCATTTTGTCCACGAAGAGCAAGGAAGTGATCGATCCGAAGCTGGCGAAGGCGCTGGCGCATCCGCTGCGCGTGCAGCTGCTGAACGTCCTCAACGAACGGGTCTCAAGTCCGAACCAGCTCTCCAAGGAGCTGGGAGAACCGCTCGGCAACGTCAGCTACCACGTCAAAGTCCTGCTCGACTACGACTGCGTCGAGCTGGTCAAACGGGAGCCGCGGCGAGGCGCGATCGAGCACTTCTACCGCGCCACCAAACGCCCTTTCTTCAACGACCCGGAATGGATGACGCTGCCGAGCTCGGCCCAGCGCGGCATCTCCAACACGATCCTGCGGGCGATCGGCGAGGACGTCGCCCAGGCGCTGGCGGCCGGCACAGTCACCGAACGCGAGGACTCACACCTGAGCCGGACGCCGATGGTCGTCGACGAACGCGGCTGGGAAGACGTCACCGACCTGCTCAAAGAGACCCTTGACCGCATCCTGGAGATCCAGGCGGAGGCGACGGAGCGGCTCGGGGCCGACGGCGAGGGCATCCACACCAAGGTCGAGCTGATGCACTTCCAGTCGCCGCAGCCGGGCTGAGCAGGGCCGCTACTGCTTGCGGCTCTCGACGAAGACCTCGAACTGTTTGTCGTTGGGCATCCGCGCCTTGCCGCCACCGCGGAAGGCCCTCTCCACGGAGACCCCGAACGGCTCGAAGATCTCGCGGGCTTCGTCGATCGAGTAGAGGCGCTGCCGGAACGGGATCGGCGTCCGCCCCTCGAAGACCTCGCCGATTCGGACGGGAGTGGTCGTCCCCTGCATGTATTTGGTCTCTTCGTCCCACTCGTACTCCCAGAGCTCGACCATCGAGGAGCTCTCCATCCAGGTCTTCTCCGGGTAGTTTTTCTGCGCGTAGAGGATGTTCGGGATCTGCATCAGGTGGCGGCCGCCAGGTTTGAGGACCTTGGCGATGACCTCGAAGGTGCGCAGGTTCTCCTCCTCGGTCTCGAAGTAACCGATCGCGCCGTCGTTGAGGCTGAGCACGAGATCGAACTCCTCCTCGAAGTCCATCTCGCGCAGGTCGGCTTCGACGAAGCTGACGTCCAGGTCCCCCGGCTCTTCGGCGGCGGTGGTCCGGGCGATCTCCAGCAGTTCGGGGGCGAGGTCGACGCCGACGACGGAGAAGCCGCGGCGGGCCATCTCGATCGAGTGCGGCCCGGAGCCGCAGGCGAGGTCGAGCACGCGCTCGTTCCCCTCCGGCTTCAGCATCGCCAGGACCCGGTCGATTTCACCGGCCTGGTTCTCGCCCCAGTGCATTTCCGTGTTGACCCGCGTGAACGCGGAGCGGTACCACTCCGGCTCTATGTCCAAGACGCCGCTGCTGCCCATCGATCGCTACCTCCCGTGCTCGAAATCGCTGAGAAAGGTAACACAATCAAATTAATTTGAGCGTGTCTCGAGCGGCTGGCGGGAGACTGGGGCTCTAGTGCGCTGCGACGCCGCCGGCGACACCGCCGACCTGCGGAGGCGGCGAGGGGGAAGGCGCCGGGGCAGGGCTCGGCGTCGGTTCTGGCGCCGTTTCCTTTTCCTTTTCTGCCGGCTTCTTTTCCTTCTTTTCCGATTCTTCTTCTTCCGGTTCTTCTTCGGAGGGCTGCGTCGTCACGGCCGAGGAGGAGGTGTGGTCGCTGTGCAGGCCGGAGAGGGTCGGGAGGTCGGTTGGGACTTCGAATTCGGGGCATTCGCCGCCCTGGGCCGCTTCCATGTAGGAGCGCCAGATCGGGCCCGCCGTCGGCCCACCAAAGCCGGTCGCTTCGCGCGACTCGGGGTGGCCGACCCAGACAGCGGTCGAGTACATCGGCGTGTAGCCGGCAAACCAAGCGTCGGACAGTTCCTCGGAGGTGCCGGTCTTGCCGGCCTCTGAGCCGCAGCCCATGTAGGTGTAGCCGGCGCCGGTGCCCTGGGTGATCACGCCCTCCAGCAGTTTCGTCACTTCATAGGCCTGCCCCTCGGTCAGCACCCGGTCACCTGTTTCAGGAGTGGCTTCCTCGGTCTTGCCGCCCGGGAACTCGACTTTGCCGATCGCGGTCGCATCGTGGTGGACGCCGCCGCTGGCGAGGGTGCCGTAGGCGTCCGCCATTTCCAGCGGCGTGACGCCGATGCGAAGGCCGCCAATCGCCTCCGCCGGCACCGATTCCAGCGGCGCGGTGATCCCCATCTGGTGGGCGGTGTGGGTCACATTTTCGGGCCCGACGTCGAGGTCGAGCTGGGCGAAGACAACGTTGACCGAGTTCCAGGTCGCCTCGGCCAGGGACATCGTCCCCAGGCCGGTCTCGGCGTTGTTGACGGTCCAGGTGCCGCCGCCGGGAATTTCAAGCGTCTTCGGCGAGGTGCCGTCGTAGTAGGTGCTGTAGGGGTCGATCCCCTGCTTGATCGCGGTCGCAAGGACGAAGGTCTTGAACGAGGAGCCGGGCTGGCGATGGGCCTGCCAGGCGTAGTTGAACTGGCTCTCGGCCGTGTGTTCCTGGGTCGAGGCGAGGGCGACGATCTCGCCCGTTTTCGGGTCGACCGAGGCGAGCGCGGCCGCCGGGCCACCTTCGGGATAACAAACGGCGCAGGAGTCGACCGCCGCCTGCGCGTCTTCCTGCAGCTGCGGATCGATCGTCGTGTAGGCCTTGAGGCCGCCATAGCGGACCGTGTTGACCCCGTATTTGTCGATCAGCTCCTGCTGGACGAGGTCAAAAAGGAAGGGGTCGCTGATCACCTGGTACTTGTGGCCGGGGCTGAGCCCGAGCCCTTCGTGCAGGGCTTCCTGGTATTCGGCGGAGTCGATGTAGTCCTGTTCCTCCATCACGCCGAGCACCTCGTTACGGCGCTGCAGCGCCGCCTTCGGGTCGATGAAGGGGTTGTACTGGGAGGGCGCCTGGGGCAAGCCGGCGATCATCGCCGCCTCGGTCAGGGTCAGGTCGCGGGCGGGCTTGCCGTAGTAGGTCTCGGCGGCGGCCTGGGCGCCGACCGCGGTCTCGCCTTCGACGGTGCCGTAGGGCGCGGTGTTGAGGTAGGCGGTGAGGATCCAGTTCTTGGAGTGGGCTTCCTCCTCGTCTTCGGCCAGATGGGCCTCGATCAGCTTTCGCTTGATCGTCTCTTCCGGGTCGGTGATGTAAAGGTCGCGGACCAGCTGCTGGGTGATCGTCGAAGCGCCCTGGACCGGCTTGCCGCCAGCCTGCAGATCCTTCCAGGCGGCGCGAACGATCCCGCTCGGATCGACCCCGCCATGGTGGTAGAAGTTCTTGTCCTCGATCGCGATCGTCGCGTCCTTGAGGCTCTGGGGAAGCGCCTCAGAGGAGACGGGCTGGCGGATGTTGCTGGAGCGGATGAAGCCGATCAGGCTGCCGTCGGCGGCGTAGATCGCCGAGGAGCGGCCCTTCTGGACCGGCTTCAGGCTAGAGAGCGGCGGCGCCGAGTCATATACCTTGACCGCCCAGCCGGCAGCGATCGTCCCGGCGATCGCCAGCATCGCGCCGAGAACTGCCGCAACCAGCAGCAGCTTCTTCCAAATCGAGGGCCGCGGCTTGCGGCGGCGGCGGCGAATCCGAGTTGCCATCCGCTCAGGATTGCATTTCGCCCCGGCAAACCCTCCTCCTGGGCACGATCAGCACCGGTTCTCCCAGCTTCGGGAGGCGGAGCTAGAGCCTCCCCAACAGCAGCAAGACCAGGAGGATGATGGCGATCAAGCCGAGAATCCCACCGGCCACGGCCACCTTCAAGAGCAGCAGCACGATCGCCACCACAACCAGCAAACCGATCACGTAGCCAACCATAAATTCCCTCCATCCGGGTCAACATTGCCTGCTCCCTGCCTGTACCCGCAACGAGCGCTCGGCAATCCGCCCCCAACCCCGAACTGCATCAAATTCTCTACCTGCCAGAGGGAGAATTTGATGCAGTTCGCCGGATCGCCGGCTTTGACGCCACTCCATACGGGTACAACGCCTGAATGAAGAGAACTCTTTCGACCCTGAAGCGAACCTGGACCGAGTTCCAGGACGACAACCTCAGCGACTGGGCTGCAGCGCTCACCTACTACGGGCTGCTGGCGCTCTTTCCCGCCCTGATCGCGCTGGTCTCGATCCTCGGCCTGGTCGGCGATCCCAAATCCACCACCGAGACCCTGACCGAAGTGATCGTCGGGATCGGGCCGCAGTCGGCCGCCCAGACCTTTGCCGGGCCGATCGAATCGATCGCCACCAGCCAGAGCACGGCGGGCTTCGCCTTCGTCGCCGGGTTGGCGCTTGCGCTGTGGTCGGCTTCTGGCTACGTCGGCGCCTTCATCCGCGCCTCCAACGTGATCTACGAGACCAAGGAGGGGCGGCGGTTCTGGCAGCTGCGGCCGCTGCAGATCGCGATCACCCTGCTGACGATCGTGCTGATGGCCCTGCTTGCCGTTGGCCTGGTCCTGACTGGCCCGGTGGTCGAAGCGATCGCCGAACCGCTCGGCATCGGCGACACCGCGGTCACGATCTGGGACATCGCCAAGTGGCCGGTGATGGCAGCGGCCTTCGTCCTCATGGTCGGCGTCCTCTACTACGCCTCGCCCAACGCCAAGATCCGTGGCTTCAGATGGGTCACGCCCGGCAGCCTGGTCGCGATCGTCGCCTGGGGGCTGGCCTCGGCTGCCTTCGCTTTCTACGTCGCCAACTTCGCCTCCTACGACAAGACCTACGGCACCCTCGGCGGCCTGGTCATCCTTCTGATCTGGTTCTGGATCACCAACCTGGCGATCCTCTTCGGCCACGAGCTCAACGCCGAGATCGAGCGCAGCGCAGAGATCGAGGAAGGCCAGCCCGGGGCCGAGCGGGAAATCCAGCTCGAGCCGCGGGTCGAGGCCAAGCCCTAGCCCAAAGCGGCGCTACTCGTCGGCCGGGATCGCCTGATCGGCCTCGCCGCGCTCGGCCTGCTCACGCTCCTCTGGAGGCGTCGCATCGCGGTCGGGGAAGCGGTGCTGATCACCGTGGCTGGCGTTTTCCTCGAGCGCGCGCTCGGCCAGCTCGAAGCCCTCGGACTCGCCCTCGCCCGCCTCTGTCAGCGGTCGCTGGGCAGGGTCGTCGCCGTCGTCGGGAATCGCTCCCCCGATCTTCGCCGCCTCGGCGGCAGCCTCCGCGGCTTCGCGCTCTGCCAACTGGTCGCTTCGATCCTCCATGCTGCTCCTCTCGGTTTAAGCGGCTCGCCGGCCCGAACGCCTCCGCCGGATTGGCATGGCGGTTGGCTCCGGGCTGGCGAGCCTAACCCAGTCAGACGCCACGTCTGAACTGTGAGGCTCGGGTTCCCCGAAGCCGTCCCGCTTAAACCCGGCGACAACGGGTAGCTGCAACGCTAGGCGGGCGGCTGTAGAGGTCGGCTCGAGGATTGGCAATGGCTGTTAAGCGGCAAGACAACGAGCAAACCCACCCCACAGGCCCTGGGCCGCGCGAGCAGCTGACCAGCGAGGCGCGCTTGTGGAGCCGGTTTGCCGAAACCCACGATCCCGCGATCCGCGAGGAGCTAGTCCGTCGCTACCTTCCCTTCGCGAAGAACCTGACCCTGCGCTACCGCAGCGCCAGCGAGTCCTTTGACGATCTGCTCCAGGTCGCCAGCCTGGGCCTGGTCAACGCGGTCGACCGCTTCGACCCCGAGCGCGGCATCCCCTTCCCCGCCTTTGCCTCGCCGACCATCCTCGGCGAGCTCAAGCGCCACTTTCGCGACCGCGCCTGGACGGTGCGGGTGCCGCGCGGCCTCCACGACCGGATGTCGGCGGTCGACAAAGCGATCAGCGAGCTGACCAAAGACCTGCAGCGCTCGCCCTCGGTCGCCGAGATCGCCGAGCGGATCGGGGTCGAGCCGACCGACGTGCTCGAAGTGCTCGAGGCCAACCAGAACCGCCGCCCGCTCTCGCTCGACCGGCCGACCAGCAGCGAGGACGGCGACGAGACGCCCGCCTCGGATTGGATCGGCGCCGAGGACGCTGGGTTCGAGCTGGCCGAGGACAAAATCGCGCTCGACGCCGCCCTCCCCCACCTCGACGAGCGCGAGCGCCTGGTCCTGCGGCTGCGCTTTGTCGAGGACATGACCCAGTCGCAGATCGCCGAGCAGATCGGGCACTCGCAGATGCACGTCTCGCGGATCTTGCGCCGCACGCTGGAGCGCATCCGCGCGCAGGTTGACGATGGCGGCGAAGCCGGCGCGTTGGATTAGCCGGCGACGGCGGCGAAGCGAATCACCAGATACTCGCCGCCCTCGCCCTGCTCGACCCGGATCTCGTCGGCGAGGGTCTCCAACGATCCGCCGACCTCGGGAACGGCGAGGCCTTCGCGCAGGGTCTTGCTGGCGCCAGGGGCAACCGGGCCGACCCGTAGGTCAATCCCCTCTTTCTGGTCGGAGACGCTGAAACTGAAGTGGCCGTCGGTAAAGGCGTCGGGCGCCCGCTCGGAGACCGCATCGGTGAGCAGGGCAGCGTCGCTGAGCCGGTCGACCGTGATCTGATGGCGCGCAGCCAAGGCGCCGATCACGCGACCGAGCACGGGAGCGATCAGCTTCGAATCGCCGATCGTCAGCTTGGCGGCCTCGGAGATCTCAAATTCGGGCTGGGCAGCGGCAGCGGTGCGATCCTCGCTGGCAAAGGGGATGTGCATCCTGATTTCGGTGCCCCGGTTGAGCCCGCCGGAGATCTCGAAGCTGCTGGAGAGAGCCGCGATCAAGGTCAGGCCGATGCGCAGGCTGGGACGTTCGACATCGGGGCGCGGCCGGATCCCGCCGCCGAAGTCGCGCACGACCACAGTCAGGCCGCGCTCCTCCGGAATCGCGTGGATCTGAAGTGGACCAGGTCCTTCGTCGTAGGCGTGGACGACGACGTTCATGCAGGCCTCGGTGACGACGGTCTTGAGATCGCCGACGCCGATCTCCTCCATGCCGAGCTGCTCGGCCAAGCCGGCGACGGCGTGGCGGACCACGGCGACGTTCTCGGCCCGAGCGGGAAGAGTGATCAAAAGGCCGGTGGGATCGTCGCTCATCTGGGGTCGCGCTTCCTGTCCTGCGCCCGTGTTCGGCGCCAGTGGATCACCACGCCGTAGTGGGGATTTGGCGGTCTGGATGTCTTCCGTTACCCGTGCTCAAGGGCCTGAAACTTATCCAGGGATGTGATCGCGTCAGGAACTTCCGCGGCAGCCAACTCGGCGAATCGCCGCGCTGCCTGCAGAGGATCGGCGAAAACCTCACCGCGGACGAGGAGATTGTCGCGGGTGTCCCAGATCCAGGCGGCAGGCATATCTCGGATTCCCAGTTCGCGATTACGCAGATAGACCCTGCCACGGACGAGCATCCGCTCCCCCTCCGACTCGATCCGGGCGGGCGTGATCAGCAGCTCCTCCCAGACCCCGCCGATGTCTCCCATGTATTCGCGCAGGCCATCGGGGCCGACGTAGGGCTCTGAGCGCCCCATTTTGGCGGCGGTCACCGGGAAGAACTGCATCTCCTCGTGGCAGACATCGACGATGCCGACGGCGTCGCGGCGATTGAAGGCATCGAAGAGACGCTCGACCAGCGCCTGGTGCGTGCCTCCCCCCTCCCCGGCCCTGATTGCAGTCGGGGCGATCGTCAGGATCGCGGCGTCGTCGTCGAGACCGCCGTCGGCAAAAGCGTGGAGCGCCTCCTCCAATCCCTGGACGGTGAGCGACGGGCTGCCGGCCCCCGCCAGCTCGGCACGCAGCCGCTGCTCGCCGAAGCGCCCGTCCGGGCCGCTGGCCTCGGTGATCCCGTCGGTGATCACGACCAGCTGCTGCCCCGGTTCCAGCTGGACGTGCTCGATCTCCCAGCGGGCATCGGGGGTGGCGCCCAGCACCGGGCCGGCATGCGCCGCCTCGGTCACCGAGCCGCCGTCGATCAGCAGCGGCGGCGGGTGGCCGGCGACCGCGATCCGCGCCGGCTGCAGCGGGTTGTCGCTGAGGGCGATCGCGGCGACGCTGCAGAGCGCCGAGTCGCGCCGCGCCAGCAGGGCGCGATTGAGAGTCGCCAGCGCCACCAGGGGATCCCCGGTCAGCGTCGCGGCGGTGCGCAGCGTGTAGCGGGCCTGGGCGGTGATCGAAGCGGCCCGGGCGCCGCGGCCGGTGATGTCGCCGATCACCAGCATCCAGCCGCCGACAACCGGGAAGGCGTCGTAGAAGTCGCCACCGACCTCGTTCTCGGCCCCCGCCGGCCGGTACATCGCCGCCATCGACCAGCCGGGAACGTGTGGGAGCGGCGGCGGCAACAGGCCACGCTGCAGCGTCTCGGCGATCTCGGCCCGCGCCCGCTCGGCCCGCTCGAGGTCAGAGAAGAGGCCGGCGTTGTCGAGCGAAAGCGCCACCCGGCCAGAGAGAACCTTGGCGAAGTCAGCCTGCTCCTTGCCGTAGCGCCGACCCGACCAGGCGACCCCGGCGGTGAGGGCGCCGGTGAGCTTGCCGCGCGCCCGCAACGCCACGGTTATCGCCGAGCGCATCCCGAGCCCGCGGAGGAAATCGAGGTCCTTGGGATCGTGGGCAAGTTCACGGAGGTTGGCCTCCGTCATCCGCTCGAAGAAGCGAGGGGTGAGGGTGGCCGGCGGCGAATCCGCGGTCATGTGCTCCGGCAGCGATGGCTTGCGCTCGGCCAGGCCCCGCTCGAAGTCAGGGTCGCCGCCGGGACCCACCCGGACAGCCGCCCTTTCGACGCCATCGTCACCGATCACATCGATCATGCAGAAGTCGGCAAACTCCGGGACGAGGATGTCGCAGATCGCATCGAGGGTCCCGGGAAGCGAATCGCCGGCATCAGAGGCTTCGGCGATTTCGGTCAAAACCTGAAAGCGCCTCACTGTTCGGCGCGCCCTCAGAAAGTAGCGGGCCAATGCCAGGGCAAACGCCGCTAGAACGAGCACCAAGGCGACGATTACGAAACTGTCCATCTCTCCTTCCGGTTCGGCCCTCTCTACTTAAAAAAGAGTACCGCCTCCTGCGATAGCATCGCTCAGCGCCGCAAATCCGCCGGAGAAAGCGATCGCGTAACCCACGATGAGGATGCCACAGTGAACCCAGCGCCTTTCAAGGTGCAGAGCGAGACCTTGGACGGGGTGCGGATCATCGCCGTTCGCGGCGAGCTCGACCTCAACACCGCGCCCGAGCTGGAGCAGCCGCTGGAGGCGGCTCTCAACGGCGACGGTGGCGCCCTTGTCATCGATCTCTCCGGCTGCGAGTTCATCGACTCGACCGGCATCGCCCTGATAGTGAGGGCTTGGCAGCAGCTCGGCCACGAGTCCAACGGCAGCGCCGGCGGCGGCTTCGCCCTCTGCTGCGTCAACGATCAGGTTCAGCGCCTGCTCGACATCACCGGCTTGGAGTCGACGATCCCGACCCACTCCACTCGCGACGAGGCTCTGACCGAACTTCGCGCCTGAGTCGCAGCGCGATTCAGCCCCAGGCCAGGCGGCGGCGGATTCGCTGCCAAAGACTCTGGCCCCCGCCCCCCTCGGCAGCGGCGGGCTTGCGCCCCGGGCCCGCACGCTTGACGTCGGCGAGATGTGGCTCGCCGCTCTCCTCGTGCCTGACCACGACCATCCGCACGGCGGGATAGAGCTGCTCCTGGGCGCGATCGAAGAGGCCGTCTTCGAACCAGCGTTTCTGCTCTTCGGAGTGGGCGACGATCAGCACCTCGTCTGCCGGGTAGAGCCTGAGAGCGTCCTCCGCCGCGACGATCGGGTCGGCGTCGCCGACATGGCCCAGGGCCGAATAGCCGCGGGTGCGCAACTCCTCCAATGAGTTTTCGAGTCGACGCTGCGCCTCACGGGTGGCGGTGTCGATGTCGCCAAGAGCGTGATGGAGGGGAGTCTTCTCCACGGCCGGCGCGACGACCATGATCCGGTCCCGCTCGCTCGGCAGCTGGCGCTGCAGCTGGTCGATCAGTCCTGGCTCCGTCAGCTCGTCGGTGAGCACGACCAGGACTTGCCGAGGCGCCTCCTGGCCAGAATCATCTTCGTTTTTCTTCGTGTCTAACTGCATGCTTTCGGCTACCCCTGGCGATTTGAGTCAAACATCTAGCGGCGCCGACGCCGAGCGTTTGCCCTCACGCCCGGCTGGGTACTCGACCAGCGTGAAGCTGGTCTTTGCCCCGCTTGGAATCGTCGCCGGCCTGCTGGCGGGATTCGCCGCCCAGAAGGGGTTCGAACGGGTCTGGGCGCTCGTCGACGACGAGGATCCGCCCGAGGCAGATCAGCGCGGTGTTCCCCTGCCAAAGCTGATCGCGGCCCTGGCCTTGGAGGGAGCGATCTTTCGCTTGACGAAAGGCATCGTCGACCACGGCGCCCGCGGTGGGTTCGCGAAGGCGACCGGACACTGGCCGGGGGACGAGAGTCCCGAAGGCAGCGCCTGACAATCAGTCGCTGTGGTGGGCTAGGCGTCGCGCGGGGTGATGCGGAAGATCGAGACGACCTCGGCCTGGTGCGCCTCGGGGTGGGCGACGTAGGCGCTGGGGCCACCGCCGAACCAGCCGGAGGCTTCGTTGTCGCCAACGAAGATGCCGGGATGGTGCTTGCCGTCGCCGTCCTCGACCCAGACGGTGTCGCCCTCCTTGAAGCCGTGAATCTCTTCTTCGCTCATCGCGGCCAGCCTAGCCGCTGGCCCTTGCCGCCGCTCGGCGGCCCAACGACTCAGCGGTTGACGGTCGACATGTCGGCGTAACGCTCGCCGGCGGTGCTGCCGTGTGGGGCCGCCTCGTCGATCTGGCGCAGCTCCTCCGCGCTGAGCTCGACCTCGGCAGCGGCGATGTTCTGCTCAAGGTAGTCGCGGTGCTTGGTGCCAGGGATTGGGACGACGTCGTCGCCCTGGGCCATCACCCAGGCGAGCGCCAACTGCCCCGCCGTGACGCCCTTCTCCGCCGCGATCTGCTCGACCTTGGCCAGCAGCTCCAGGTTGCGATCGAAGTTCTCGCCCTGGAAGCGGGGGCTGTGGCGGCGGTAGTCGTCCTCGGGCAGGTCGTCGAGGGTGCGGAAGCGGCCGGTGAGGAAGCCGCGGCCGAGCGGGCTGTAGGCGACGAAGCCGATCCCCAGCTCACGCACGAGCGGCAGGATCTCGTCCTCGGGGTCGCGGCTCCAGAGCGAGTACTCGGTCTGCAGCGCCGCGATCGGGTGGGTCGCGGCAGCGCGGCGGATCGTCTCCGGCGCGGCCTCGGAGAGCCCGAGGTGGGCGACCTTGCCCTGTTCAACCAGCTCCGCCATCGCCCCCACCGTCTCCTCGATCGGCACCTTCGGGTCGACCCGGTGCTGGTAGTAGAGGTCGATCCGCTCGACGCCGAGCCGCCGCAGCGAGGCCTCGCAGCACTCGCGCACGTAGCCGGGGTCGCCACGGACGCCGAGGAACTCACCGTTCTCGCCGCGCGAGTTGCCGAACTTGGTCGCCAGCACGACCTTGTCGCGGCGGCCGGCGATCGCCTCGCCGACCAGCTTCTCGTTCGTGAACGGCCCGTACATGTCGGCGGTGTCGATGAAGTCGACGCCGAGGTCGAGCGCCCGGCCGATCACTTCCTTGGCCTCGACCTGGTCGGCCGAGCCGTAGAACTCCGACATGCCCATGCAGCCGAGGCCCTCGGCCGAGACCTCAAGTCCGGCCGCGCCCAAAGTCTTCTTGTCCATTGCTGCTCCTTCTCGATTTGCCCTACCCGGGGACGGGTGAGGTGCGGCCGGCTATCCAGCCTGCCATACCGCCGGCCAGGCAGCCGAGGCTAAGCAGCGTCGCCGCGCGCAGCGGTTCACGCCGGGCCTTGGAAAGGGCACCGTGAGCCGAGTGCTTGGCAGTGGTCTTGATCGCCTTGCGGGCGACCGTCTTCTTGATCGCTGGAGTTTTCATGCAGTGCCTTTACCCGGCAGCTGCGTGCCTAACCCCGCTCTAGCTGACCTCGGAATAGGCCGGCTCGGGCTCAGGCGACTCCGGCGGGGATACGGCGCCCGCCTCCCCCGCCACCTCGGCCTCGGCCTGTTTCTCCGGCTGCAGCACAGTCAGGGCGATGCCGAGTGCGGCGAGCACCAGGCCAGCGCCGATCAGGAAGGCGAGGTGGTAGCCGCTGGTCAGGGCGGAGATGGTCGAGTGCCCTTCGGCGATCAGGTTGTCGCTGCGGGTCGATGAGAGCGTGGCGAGAACCGCCAGCCCGAGCGCGCCGCCGACCTGAGCCGAGGTGTTGACCAGGCCAGAAGCCAGGCCGGCGTCTTCTTTGGTCGCGCCCGACATCGCCAGCGTCATCAGCGACGGGAACGAGACGCCGATCCCGACGCCGAAGAGCAGCATCACCGGCAGGACATCGGTCACGTAGCTGCCGCCGACCGGGGCGCGGGCGAAGAGGGCGATGCCGGCGGCGATCAGGATCAAGCCGGGACGCAGCATCGTCCTCGCCCCGAAGCGCATGATCAGTTTTTCGGAGTAGCGCAGCGAGAGCACGCCCATCAGGACCGTCGCCGGCAGGAAGGCGAAGCCGATCTGCAGGGCGTCGTAGCCGAGCACCCGCTCCATATAGAGGGAGCCGAGGAAGAAGACGCTGAACATCCCGGCGACAAGCAGCGCCTGGACCGTGTTCGCGCCCGACACGTTGCGCGAGCGGAAGATCCGCAGCGGCATCAGCGGGTTGGCGGCGCGATGCTGGCGGACGATGAAGCCGACCAGCAAGGCCAGCGAGAGGGCGCCGAGCCCGAGCGTGCGGCCCGCGGTCCAGCCGAGATCGGCGGCGGGCTTGACGATCGTGTAGACGCCGAGCATCAGCGAGCTGGTGATCAGGACCGCTCCTGGGATGTCGGCGCCTGCGCCGAAGCCGATCCCCTTGTCGCGCTCCAGCAGCCGCACCGCGAGGACGGCGGTGACGATCCCGATCGGGATGTTGATGAAGAAGATCCAGTGCCAGTTGATCGACTGGGTGAGGACGCCGCCGGCGAGCAGGCCGATCGAGCCGCCCGCCGAGGCGACGAAGGCGTAGACGCCGATCGCCTTCGCCTGGTCGGCCGGCTTCGGGAACATGGTCACGATCATTCCCAGGATCACGGCCGAGGTCATCGCCCCTCCCAGGCCCTGGATGAAGCGGGCAGCGACCAGCACCTCCTGGCTCTGGGCGAGCCCGCAGGCGAGCGAGGCGGTGGTGAAAACGGCGAGGCCGGCCATGAAGATCGTCTTGCGGCCGATCAGGTCGCCGAAGCGCCCGGCCAGCAGCAGCAGGCCGCCGAAGGCGATCAGGTAGGCGTTGACGACCCAGGCCAGGCTTGACTGCGAGAAGCCGAGGTCGTCCTGGATCGTGGGCAGGGCGACGTTGACGACAGTGGCGTCGAGAACGATCATCAGCATCCCCACGCAAAGCACGTAGAGAGCGATCCAGCGATTGCGGTCACTCATATGGCTAGCCCTTCAGCGTTGTTTCCAAGTTGTCCAGCAGGACTCTCGTCCCGTGCTCGCGGCTCTCGACCGAATCGCCGCCGTCGAAGAAGGCGTCCTGCTCGGTGTAAATGAGGCGCGTGCCCTCGCCTGAGGGCTTGAACTCCACAGTAGCCAATGAGACCGATATGCGCGTTCCGTCGGCGGTCATGTCGTAGGCGTAGGCGATGCGCTCGCCGTCGACGATCTCGTAGATGTGGGCCTCGTAGACGTAGACCGCGCCGCCGGGAGGGCCGCCGCGGTTGACCTCGCGGCCGCCGATCCGGAAATCGAGCTCATGGGCGCTGCCGTCGCCGGCGCCGAACCAGGTCGCTTTGGCGGCGGGATCCGACCAGGCTGCGAAGACCTGCTGCGGCGCGGCCTCGTAATTGCGGTCGATGACGAAGGTCGCGTGTTCTGCGCTGCGCTCACTCATTTCTTTGCTCCTTTGTTTGGCTTCTTGCCCTCGCCGAGGTAATCGGCGAGGCGGTCGAGGCGGCCTTCCCATTCGGCCCTGCGCTCGGCGACCCAGTCCTCGACCGTGCGCAGCGCCGCCGGTTCGATCCGGCAGGTGCGGACGCGGCCGACCTTCTCGCTGAGGACCAGGCCACTGCTTTCCAGCACGGTCAGGTGCTGAACCACGGCCGAGAGGCTCATGTTGAAGGGCTGCGCCAGCTCGCTGACCGAGGCCGGCCCGAGGGTCAGGCGGTTGACCATCCCCCTCCGGGTCGAGTCCGAGAGGGCGTGGAAGACGGGGTCGAGGCTGGCACTTTGGTTAAGCATCTACTTAAGTATTGCAAACTTGACATGTGACCTATCAGTCACCTATTGTTTCCGGCCATGGACGAGGTGTTCAAGGCCCTGGCCGACCCGACGCGCCGCAGCCTGCTCGACGAGCTGTTCAAGCAGGATGGGCAGTCCCTGAGCGCGCTCGAGCAGCGGTTGCCGATGACGCGCTTCGGTGTGATGAAGCACCTGAAAGTGCTCGAGGCGGCCGGCCTGGTGACGACGAAGCGTCGTGGCCGCGAGAAGCTGCATTTCCTCAACCCCGTCCCGATCAGGCTCGTCCACGACCGCTGGGTGAGCAAATACGCAGAGCCCTGGGCCAGTGCGCTCAGTGAGCTGAAAAGAGACATCGAGGAGGCCGACTGATGGAGAAAGTGTTCGAGATCTACATCAAGACGACGCCGGAGCGGCTCTGGGAGGCGATCACCGATCCCAAGACCCGCCGCAAGTACACCTTCGGCGCCCCACCCCCGGCCGAGAGCAGCGTCGTCGAGTCAGACCCGCCCAAGCGCAGGGTCGAAACGATGGTCGCCCTCTGGAGCGAGGAGGTCAAAGCCGAAGGCCAGTCCCGGATCACCTGGGAGATCGAGCCGGTCGGCACCTCCTGCTGCCTCACCGTCACCCACGACGAACTGCGCGAGGGCGCCAACGCCCAGCTCTACGGCGGCTGGCCGATGATCCTCTCCGGCCTGAAGACGCTGCTGGAGACGGGCGAGCTGCTCGACACGCCGGGGTCGCTGATGTACGCGAAATACGCCGAGGAGGCCTGATCTCAGCGGGGGCCGCGCGCTGCGCGGCCCCCTGCTCGCCCAGCTCAGGGGCGCGAAGAGGTGTCCCGCGGCTTCCCCTGGTAGCCCTTGGCGTAGGCGCAGCGGAAGTTCTCGGCAGCGCCGACCGGCTTGCCGCCGGCGAAGCCGCCGATGTTGTGGTTGTCATAGACGGTGACGTAGTCGAGGCTGTCTGGCAGCGGGTCGGCAGGGGCCGGCACCGGGTCGGGTTCGCCAGTGCTGCCGACGCCTTTGGAGCCGGCAGTCACGCCCTCCGAGCCGGCAGCGCTGCCGCCGGCGGCAGTCGTGAAGAGGTCGCCGCTCATCTCGCGCTGGTCCTTGATCCCGTTTTTGGCTTCGGGGAATTCGGTGTTGGCGGAGGTCGCCGGGCTGTCGTCGATCGTGCTCGCCAGGGCGACCTTGGGGGCGGCGCCGATCAGCTGCGCCGCGCTCGGCAGCCAGCCGCCTTCGGCGACGCATTTCTGGGCCGCGTAGAGGTAGTTGTTCTTGCCGGTGTCGGTAATCGGCACATGGAACGGCGTGCTTTCCAGGCACCAGGTGCCGAGGTCGACGGCGTTGGAGACGGCGCAGCGGGCGTCGAGCTTGGCGAGCTTTGCGCCGAGATGGCTCTTGGCGTGTTTGTGGTGCTTTGCCTGGCGGGCGGGCGCCAGGCCGCCCATCGAGAAGACCAGGGCGAGCAGGGAGACGAGCAGCGCCGCGCTGGAGAGCAGGCGCGGGCTCGGGCCGCGGTGCGGCGTGGCGGGGATCATCGTCGGGGCCTCCTGGGGGTTGTTGGCAGCTCATAGGCAAGGTCGGGATGGGAGCGGCGGCGAGAGGTCGAGAGGCCGGCACCTGTCACTGCGGCGAGCAGGACCAAGGCGGGCATCCAGGCGATCGGGTCTACGCCTCCCCCTCCCGAGTGGGCGCCACCGAGGAAATGCGCTCGTGGACCTGACGGCCGGTGCGCCGCCATGTGGTGGACGAGGTCGAAGGCCGCCTCCGGCTCTTCCTCCGGCTCCGGCGAGACCGCTGGCTGGGTCACCGGAGAGGTGCCCGACGGCGGCGTCGGCTGGGCCGCCGGCGGCGGGGCCGGAGGAACAATCGGGACAACCGGCGTCAGCGCCGGGGCGGCGGCGAAGAAGGGCGGCGGCAGGGGTGCCGGAACCGGATGGTGCACTGGTGTCGGCGCAGGGGCTGGCGTCGGCGCGGGCGCCGGCGGCGGCGCAGGGGGCGGCAGCGACGTCGGAGCGCTGGTGAAAGCCGGAGTCGGGGCGGGCGCGGGTGGCGGGGGCGCCGCAAGCGCCGGCTGGTGAGTCGACTGGTTGCGCAACGGCGTCGTCCCGCAGGGACGCTGGACGCTTCCGGGCTGCACGGTCACCCTCTGCGAGTAGGCGAGGCCGCCAGTTTCGACTGTGACCGTCGTCGTCCCTGCGTTGAACGCGCAGAGCAGGCCCGAGGTCGAGTCGAGGATCGGCTTGTCGTTTTTGCCAAGCAGGACGTGGCGGGGGTTGGCCGAGGCCGGATCTGGCTCGACGAAGTCGGCGATGTCGGGGCTGGAAGAAACGAAGCGGTACTCCGGGAAGATGCCCGACGCGCACTTGGCGCCCTGACACTGAGTGGGGATCGGGGTATAGGGATCGGGGGCGTTTTCCCCGCAGTTGCCGGGGTTCGGCGCCAAACACTGCCTCCCCGACCTCGGAATACGAGCAAGGGCATCGAACAGAGCCGGCTGACTGCGGCGCAGCAGAGTGCCATCGGTGGCATCGATCGCCAGTTCGCCAACGTTGGGAATCAGGCGGGCGCTGACCGGGGCAACGTTGGTGGTCGGACTGCGCTGAGCGACGTTGATTGCAGCGAGCAAGAACCCGCGGGCGCCGACGAAATCGGTTTCCTTCGCTCCGGCGACCGAGCCGGTGAAGCCGAGAGTGCCGCTGCCAAAGGCCGGGATCGAGTGGCCGCCGGAGGTGAGCCGATAGGTGCGGTTCTGTCCGGGGAAATCGAAGAAATAGGCCGAGGCGCCGCCGTTGACGAGGATCGGGACGACGGTGGCGGCGTCCCCGGCGCGAGCGGCGGCTGGCGCCTGGGCGCCGAGGTCGCGGTTGCCGACCACGATCGCGGGCTCCTTGGCGGTCTTTGCCGCTGCGAGCTGTTCCTGCAGCCATGAGCGCTGGGCGAGGCTGAGCGCAGACAGGGAGTAGTCGAGCACGATCACTCGCACCGGCCCTCCCTGCCCGGCGGAGTCGAAGGAGTAGTAGCCCTGGGAAGGGCCGGCCGGGGAGAGCGGTGTTATCCCCAGACCCGGTGAGGCGGTTCCCAGAGGGGCCCCAAAACCGGAGAAAGAGGCGGAGAAGGTCGCCAGCGAACTCGAGCCATCGAGATCAGAGGCGGCCGGGGCAACGTAGACAGGCAAAGCGCCCGCCGCCGCCGAGAGGCGAGCGGCATAGCGACGGCTCTCGCGACCGTAGGCCTGGGCGCTGAGGGTTTTGCCAAGCCCTTCGGCGACGCCGGGACCTGTGTAGAGGAAGGCCCCCACGCCCGCGATCCCACTCGCCCTGGAAACCGCTGCCGGCACCCAGACATCGGGGCCGATGCCAGTGCCGACGAGATCGGCGCAGGCAACGTCGCACTGTGCCTCGCCTCCTATCGCCAGCGTCGTCGATCCCGGGGTCGCGGCGATCGGCGCCTGGGCGGCTTCGGGTGGCCCGGCATCGGCTGGATAGCGCATCACGCCGGCGGTCTGCAGGGCCTGGGCAACGCTCGGAGATGCGATTGACGATCCCGTCTCTCCGCCGACGGCCCACCCTCCGCTGCCGTCGGGATTCTGCAACAGCGCAAGCACCGGGTCGCTGCGCAATGGCATGTCATAGATGCTTCCACCGCTTGCCGGCAACGGCAGCGGGTGCTCCTCGTCACGCCAGCCTGTTGCCGTCTGTCGCAGCAGATAACCCGTGCGAGGCAGCAGGTAGGGATCGGTCAGCAGCGGCGCCTGCCCAGGAGGGGGCTGGTTGAACACCTGGTCGGAGTCGATTTCCCAGTCGGCGGCCGTCGTCGTGCTGAGGCCACTGAGCGTCTCGACCGAGAGGATCGCCCGCACCTGGCCGCCTTCGCGAACCGCTGCGAGGGCTGCGGGGTAGCCTCGATTTTCGCCAGAGGCCAACGCCCAGGGCGCGCCGGGGCCGTCGCGCTCGATCACGGCGCCGGCATCACTGGCGACAACCGCACCGCCGTCCGGCAGGCCGGCGGCGAGCTCGGGAACGCCTCCAAACGAGCCCAGCGCTGTCGTCGCGGCCTGATCCACCCGCCAGCCGGAACCGTCGTTGAGGAGCAGCCCGCCGCTGTAGTGGCCATCGCTGAGCGGGAACCTGTAGGCAGCCAGCGCTTCCTGGCCGGCAAAGGCGACCGAGGTGAAGTTGACTTCCGGGTTGAGCCCCGCTGGAAGCTGATCCTGGGTCCACTGCTTCCCGTAGCTCAGCAGCACCCCCTGCTTTCCAACCGCGTAGCCGCGGGTCGGGTCGGAGGGGTCGAAGGCAATCCCTGTGAAGTTGGCGCGAATCAGGTTGGGTGGCTTTGCCGGGTCCGGTTCCCAGAGCCCGGTCGCACCTCGCCAGAGCCACATTTCCGCGTGGTCGCCGACCGCATAGGCGCGGCCCGGCTCGGGCCAGGCGACCCCACGCAGGCGCGGCTTCGCCCGCGCTCCAGAGGAGCTCAGCAGCGATTCCGGCGTCCAGCCCTGCCCGGGGGCATAGCGCGCGACCTCACCCTGGTCGCCGACGGCGAGCGCCTGCGAGGTGATCGCGCCGACAGGCACACCGGGCTGGGGGGCGATCGAGGTCAGCGGGCGACGGAAAGGAACCGGCCAGGACAGCAGCTTGCCAGGCGCCGGCTGCTGCGTGAGGTGGACCGGAAATTCGCTGGATCCCAGCCACCCCTCCCCTGGAGCGCTGAACGCGGCGCCGTTTGCGGCGCCGGCGTTGCCGCCGATCAGCGGCATCCGCGTGAACGCCGTCCCTTCCAGCGAGAGGATCGCGCCCTGCCCCACCCCGGTGACGACGCGGCGCCCAAACGGATTGACGGGATCGCCTCCGGGCCAGGCGAAGCTGCGGCCTTCGCCGGCAGGAAGTTCAGAGCCCAGCGGATAGGCGCAGAGCGCCGCGGCCGCGGCGGGCACGTCGCACCAGCTCCCGCTCACCTGGCCGGCGCCGCCGGAGGCGTCGGGCGCGTAGAAGAGGGTCGCGTCAGCTTTGGCGCCCTGAATCGTCAGCTGGACATCGACCCAGGCGCCCTGGCTGGTGACGGCCAGGGGCTGGCCGAGGGTGCGAGCCGCGACTTTGACCGTCACCCCGGGCGCCACGCTCGGCGAGGCCTGCGAGTAAAGCGCGCCGAGGCTGCCGCCAAGGGAGCGCTGTCGCCACTGCCCGCGCGCGACATCGCGGGAGAAGAGGGCTATTCCTTCCGCCGCGGAGGGGCCTTTTGCCAGCAGCCAGGCGTTGCCGGGATCGCCGGCGTCTATCGCCAGGGCCTTGAAGCCCGCGGCCGGCGCCTGGCAGGCGGGCGAGGCCCAGGCGCCGAGGCAGATCGATTCCCGCGACCAAGAGCCGCCATCGAAGTGGAGGATTGAGGTCTGCACGGCCGAGCCGGTGACGGCGGGGACGACAAAGGCGCCGGTGCGGGCGCCCGGCTCGTCGGTCGCTGCCAGGAGCGCCCGGGGGCTGCCGCTGCTCGCGAAGAGGGACTCGCCCGCCAGCAGCTGGGCCGCCGGGCTGGGGGCGGCGCGAAACGGCCCGCCGGGGTCGCGCAGGACGAGGCTCTGGGCCGAGCCGGCCTGGGCGGCGGCGGCGACCCCGCCGGCCGCTGTCACGCGGCCGGAGAGGGCGCCGGTGATGACGCCATCGCCGATCGGGGCTGCCACCGGCTGCCAGCCGTCGGCGTCGGTGTAGCGGTAGATGCTTTTTTCCTTCACTCCCCAAACCTCACCCGGCGCCTCTAACGGCGAGGCCCCCAGCAGGCGCACTCCCTTCGGAGCGTCGAGCGCCAGCTGGGCAGAGGGCGAAGCGGCCGCGGTCGCGGCCGCAGGGAGAGGCGACCCGACCGAATCGGTGACAGCTCCACCGTCGCGCATCGCCACCGGAACCGCCAGCGCCCGCAACATTGCCCTTGCCGCAGCATGCTGCGCGCTGGACTTCACAATCGCGTGGGCCTGCAGGTCGAGGCTGGTCGGCCAGCTCTTGGGATCGAGGCGCAGGCGCAGGTGGCGGCGGCCCCTGGCCATCGTGTGGCGCGGGGTCTGGGCGACCACTTTCCTGCGGCGCTTGGCCCGCAGCCGCACATGAGCCTTGGCCCGCAAGGTGAAGGTCAGCTCCAAGATCGTGCCGTGGATCAGGCTCTGATGAACTCCGGTCACCAAGGCGCGGGCTCGATGCTGGTGCGGGAATCCCTCTTCCAACGGCAACGGCGCCTGGTCGGCCGAGGGTTCGGCGCCGGAGTCGTCAACAGGAAGTTCGTCCGGGGGGAGGGCCGGCAGGCCGTCATCGGGCGGGCGGTAGGTGATCAGCTGGTGCATCGCCGGATCGCTGTCCTGGAGAAGCGACCCACCAAGGTGAAAAAGCCAGCCTTTTTCAGTTGCCATCCAGCACTGTTCGGTCCCGGGGCAGGCGATCGGCCCGGCAGAGCCCTTGCGGCCGATGCCGTCTTCGCTGCTCGGCAGCTGCACTTCTCCATCGGCGGCGCCATCGATGTGAATCCGGGCCAACCGCGCCGCCGGCATCACCCCGTCGCCGCTGTGCTTGAACGAGACCCAGACATCGTCGGCCCCCGGTTCGGCGGCGACTCCCGCGACGCTGTCAGCCGTGTTGAAGGGGCCCGGGACTTTGATCGGAATCTGGGTAAAGCCGCCGAGTTCGAGATGGAGCGCGGTCACCTTCGCTTTGCTGCCGATCGCCCCGGCGACGGCCCAGAGCTGCCCACCGCCCTCGGCGAAGCGGAAGGCGCCGAGTTCGCTGGCCTGCGCGCCCGCTCCGTATTCGAGCGGCCCCGTTGTGAAGAGGGGGACGAATGGATTTGAGCTGCCCTCGACGACTTCGTGCAAAAACGATGGCTGCGAGGACTCATTCGGGGCAAGATCGCCCTGCTGAACCTGCACGCTCTCGTAGAGACGCCCCTGGTCGAAAGCGAGATCCTTGACACTTCGCCCCGGATCGCCAAGTGCGGGTTCTTCGAACTCGCTCAGCGACGGGATCGCGCTCAGGGACTGCCCGTCCCAGTGCAAGTGGAAGGCGCCGACATTGTTGGTGCCGGGAAGGCGTTCGCCACCGAACCAGCAGTCGTTGGGCCCATCGCAGGCGGCGGCGTTGATCGGTTCGTAGGAAGTCGAGGCGCCGATCGGCTCTGCGTAGGAAGCGATCACCTGCCCGTCCTTGAAATGACAGAGCGAGCGGTGGTAGAGCTGTTTTTCGGTGACCCCTCCTCCCGTCAGTTCCTGCCCCTTCTGCTGGTCGGAGACGGTCCAGAACTCGTCCGGGCCCGCCCAGGCGATCTGCCCTTCGTGGCCGCCGCAGACGGTCGAGTAGAGATGCCAGCCGCTGCCGTCATAGGCGTAGAGCCCCGCCGGCATCGCGTCGTTGCCCTGGGTGATCAACAGACAGCGATTCGTGGCCCAACAGGCAATGTCACCAACCGGGCCGAGCGATGCCGGCACGCCGATCCCTGCCGCAACCGGCTGCTCCGAGTGCCAGCCGGCAGCGCGGGCGCGGGGCGCAGCCAGAGACGACAGGACCGCGGCGAAAACGATGAGCGCGATCGCTCGCCTCATCGAGTGCCTTTTCCGTGCTTCCCGCCGCTCGCGTGGAAGCGAACTTCAAGCGTGTCTTTCAGCGGCTTGCCGCCGGGGCCGGAGAAGAAGACGTGCAAGGTCGCGTCAATTCCCGCCTTGGAGTGGGACAGGCGTCGAAACCGGGGCGCCGGATTCAACTCAAGCGCCAGCGGCCCGTCGGCAGAGGCGTGGCCGCGGGCAGCCGCGACAGAGCGCATCCGAAGGCGAGGACCGACGGCGGCGCCGGCTCGCGCCCGCAGAGTCCCTGCTCCGGGAACCACAGCCGCAAGGCGCAGGCTGCCGTCCGCCTGCGAGATGGCGCTCACCGCCAATCGCCACCTGGGCTTGAGCCGCAGAGGAGGCGGCGGCGCCGAGACGCTTGCGCTGCCCGGCAGGTCGAGGAAACTCTCGTCAGAGACGACGAACACGTCACTTTCGCCATTGGCGTCGCCGCCGACCAGATTCGACGCCTGCGAGGCGAAGGCAAGCGTGTGGCCATCGGCGCCAAACGACGGGGAGAAGGCGCCGGCGGCGCCGGGACCGCCTCCCTGGCGTAGCGACGGCGTGCCGTTCGGCCCGCCGGTGATTCGCTCCAGCGTCTCGCTGCCGAGGTCGATCCGGTACAGCTCTGTGAGCCCCAGCGCCGAGGGAGCGCTCCCGATCAAGTTCGGGGGGGCCAGGGGAAACTGCTGCCGGGCAGTGACAAAGGCGATCCGCCCGCCGTCGGGGGAGATCGCCAGATCGAGAACATCGCCGGCGATCGCGATGCTTTCCGATGAGGAGCTGACGACGCAAGAATTCGCGTTCTGAAGCGGCACCTCTCGGGTCAGCTGCCGCAGCGCCTGGAGACGGCTCAATCCGCTGTCCATGTCGACCGCAAAGACATTTGCGAATCCATCGGGCTGCTCGCCGATCAACGCCACCGTGCGGCCGTCGGCGCTCAGCTGCGGCACATGATCGGCGGCCGGCAGATCCCTGTTGAACCAGCCGGTCTGGCTTTCGCAGCCTCCCCCCAGCGTCTTCGTCATTTCGAGAAAGGGGCCCTGGCAGGCGACAACCGCGAGGGTCCCGCCGGGCGGGCAGCCGGGCGCCAGGGGGTCGCCACCGCCGATGATCCGCCGGGTCGGCGCGGCAGGCCCGTCGGCGACGCGACGCCAGAGCGGCTCGTCGTAGGGAGTGAAGCCGCCGTTGTCTTCCCGGGTAATCGCCTGCGCCTCGTCTGAGAGCAGGGGGACCTGGGCCGGCAGGTGAACGCCGAGCCAGGCGACCGTGGTGCCGTCGGCGCTCAACGCCGCGCCCGCTGGAGAGCTGACGGCGCCGCCGGGAACCGGCTGCGGGGCGCCGCCAAGCGATGACATCGTCTGACTGACAATCGTCGTCCGCTGTGCGTCGAGGTCGCGCAGGACAACCTGCCCTTTCGGCGTCCCGCCCGCCGCGCCGGTCAGATTTGCAGCTGCAGTGGTGACGAAGACGACCTTGCGCCCGTTGCCGCTGAGCGAGACCCGTCCCGAAGCCACCGCGCCGCCGCTGCCCGTGTAGGTGAGGCCATGCTGGGATCCGTCAATGGCAGAGGCCAGCTCATAACTGGGCGGCGAGGCGCCCATGTCGGCGACGTAGACGTCGCTCGACGTCGCCTGGAGGTCATTCGTCGGGTCGAGTCGCGAGCTGGTGGTGAAGCTGACGTAGCGTCCGTCGGCGGAGATCGAGGGGGCCTTTGCGTCGGCGCCCGTGGCCCCCGGGGCATAGGCGTCTCCAGCGACCACCGCCCTCAACGACCCCGTCTCGAGTTCCTTGCGAAAGACGCCTTTCAGCCCGCCTATCGTGGCCTGGAAGACGACGAAGCGCCCGTCGGCGGAGATTGCCGGTTCTGTAGCCGAGTCCGCCTGCTCGGTCGCGCTCTTGGAGACGAGCTGGATCGGCCCCAGCTCGGCCTGAGCCGGAGCCACGTCAAGGCCGGCGAGGCAAAGGGCAACCAGCACGCCGATCGCGGTCTTGCGCAAATCCCTCATCGGACCCTGACCGCCAGCCGCCGCACGGTGTGGTTGCCGACCTTGTCGCCGGCGCGGACGACGATCGCATAGCGCCCGGCCCGCGCATAGATATGCCGACAGACGGCTCGGCCCCGGACCGGCGGAGTCCCGTCCCCGAACGAGCAACTGGCCGCGCGCACGCCCGACTCGGGATCGCGCAGCCGCACCACGACCAGGCGCGAACGCACCCCGCGACGAGCGGCGCCGGAGCGCCCGCTGCCCCGCCGCTCGGCCGGCGCGAGAATCGCGCTCGGAGGCCGCGCGTCGATCCGCAGCTTCGCCGAGCGGCTGAGGGTCTGCTCGCCGAGCGCGTCCGTCGCCAGGATCTGGACGCGGCGGATGCCGTCGCCGAGCAGGCCAGGCGCGGGGGTGAAGCGGCGGCGCACCAGTCCGCTCTTCGCCACTCGACCGTCAAGCACAAGAGCGTAGGTAAGCCCGCCGGTCGCGCTCGGCGCAACGTCCCAGCGAAGCTTCGCCCGCGGAGGGCGCACCCAACCTGAAGGGCGGTGGATGGAGAATTCGGCCGGGGGCGTGCTGACCCTCTCGGCGACGACCTCGAAGTGGCCGGCTTCGCCCTGGCGAAAAGCGAACAACGCGTCGCCGCTGTCGGCGCGGCCGACCGACAGCTCTGAGACCGGGCCCGACTGGGCGCCCGAAATCAGCCCCGTCTGCGCGAAGCCGGAGGCAAAGTCCTGGCGCACGGCGACCACGGGTCGGCCCTGGGCGTCAGAGGAGGGCCAGGCCGCGATACCGCCGCCTTCAGGGCTGACCGCCGCCAAGGCGGGGGCGCCGGCGGCCGCTCCTGGCCCGGACGGCCCCGCTAAGGCGATGACCTTGCCGCTGTCGTCGACCCCCGCCTGCCGGATCGCGCCGCCAGAGCTAAAGGCGAGGCGGGCCGACCCCTGGTCGGCGCCGTGGTCGTTGGCGGCGATGCTGGGGGTGCCGAGGGCCCCCGGCAGGGGCACAGCGCCCGAGCCGTCGGCGATCACCGCGCCGGCGAGGGCGCCTGCCGTCAGCGAGAAGCCAGGCGGCAGGGTGTTGAGGAAAATCCTCGGGCCGCCCAACGCCGTGCCGGGGCCGCCCCCAACCCGCATCGCCACCCGTGCCTGGCCGAGATCGGTGACGTCGAGAGAAAAGGCATCGGAGTCGTCCGTGACCGGCTTTCCACCCCAGCTGGTCGGGCTCGCCTCCAAGACCGAGCCCAAGACCGTGCCGAACACCCGCCGCATCCAGATCCGCGCCGTCCCGCCCTGATCCGGCTCCTGCCAGGCGACGACGGCGTTGCCGTCGGCGCCAATGCCGACCTCGGGGCCGTTGGCCGGCCCCGGCGGGCGCATCGAAGCAGCGGGGTTGCGATTGATCGCCCCGATTCGCGACCAGCGATCGGCGCTGAGCCGGGCCAGCCTTATATCGGCCATGACGTCGCCGGAGCGAAGCTGTACAGCGGTGGTCCCCAACGGGTTGGCAAAGTCCTCGGTGACCACCCGGTAGGCGACGATCGCCCGGCCGGGTTCAGTCCCGGCGAGGGAGGGAGCGATGCCGGTCCCGTCGCCCACATTTGGGTCGACGAGCAGCGCGGGGCCAAACGATGCGGCGCCCGGGCCCAGTGAAGCCGAAAACAGCCCGCGCTGGATCTGCGAGTGGACCGTTGCCACCTGAGTCACCCAGACGACGAGAAGCCGGCCATGTTCCCCGGCCGCGATGCGAGGCGAGCTCGCATCGAAGGGCTGGTCGGCGTCGACTCGGATCGGCGGGCTCCAATGGCCTTCGCTGTAGCGGCAGGCAAACACATGCGGAACACCCGCGACGGATTTGACGTAGACAAGGCCACCGGTCCCGTCGGGAGCTATCGCCACGCCGCCGAAATCGAGGATGTCGGAGGAGGGCCCGTCGACGGTCACCGGGGAGCCGACGATCGCCTGCGCGGTGGGAACCCCATATGCGCAGGAGCCAACAATCGCCGCCACCGTCGCGATCAGGCGGACAGGGCGAATATGGCGGCGCCGACGCGCTACTCCGAGTTTGCCGCCTTCGGACACCTGGCGATGTTTCCCTTTGCAGGTCGCCGAGATGTGAACATAATGAAAACTCTCAACCGAAGCCGTGGCAATCTGCGCAAACGCTTTAAGGCACCCGCCAGTTCCAGCTTGTCGACATCAGAAAGAGGCGACCGTAGCTACGGCTCTCGTGCGCTTTCTTGCCGTGTTTCTTCACTTTTACGCACTTGGCCTTGCCGTGAGCCACCAGCTTCTTAAAGCCCTTCTTGCACTTGACGGGGGGCTTGGTGGGCTTGCTTTCTTCATGAGGCGGGGGGCAGAGCGCCGGATCGGTGGCGCAGGTTGCCGGAGGCGGATTGGAATTGAAGGTAGCCGTCAGGGTGGTGTCGGCATTCAAGGTCACCGCGCAAGCGCCGGCGCCGGAGCAGCCGCCGCCGGACCAGCCTGTGAAGGTCGAGCCGGAACTCGCCGACGCGACCAAGGTCAGGGCGGTGCCCGCGCTGTAACTGGGAGCGCAAGCACCGCCATTGCAGGTAATCGCGCCTGAGCCCGTTCCGGCTTTGACGACAGCGAGAGTGTGCGCGGGGACGTCGTAGGCGTAGTGGTCGGCGCCGCTCGCGGCCGAGGTGCCGCCGGGGGTGGTGGCGGTGACGTCGACGGTCGAGCCGGCGGCCCCGGCGGGGCTGGTGGCGGTCAGGGTGGTCGCGTTGACGACGCTGACGGCGGTGGCGGCGCTGGCGCCGAACTTGACTTCGGTGGCGCCGGACAAGTTGGCGCCGGTGACCGTGACCGAGGTCCCGCCGGCGGCGGGGCCGTGGGACGGGCTGACGCCGGTGACGGCCGGGGCGGGGACGTCGTAGGCGTAGTGGTCGGCGCCGCTCGCGGCCGAGGTGCCGCCGGGGGTGGTGGCGGTGACGTCGACGGTCGAGCCGGCGGCCCCGGCGGGGCTGGTGGCGGTCAGGGTGGTCGCGTTGACGACGCTGACGGCGGTGGCGGCGCTGGCGCCGAACTTGACTTCGGTGGCGCCGGACAAGTTGGCGCCGGTGACCGTGACCGAGGTCCCGCCGGCGGCGGGGCCGTGGGACGGGCTGACGCCGGTCACGGCCGGGGCGCCAGGGCCTTCCGCCTGCACGGAGACGATGTGGCTGACCGGGGAGCTGACGACTTCGTCGTTACTGGTGACGGTCAAAGACACGGCCCGATCGATCGCAGAGCCGGTGGCGTTGGCAAAGGCATGTTCGATCGTTGGGCTGGAGGTGCTTTCAACCGTCCCGTCTCCGAAATCCCAGCGATAGGTTTTGAGGCCATTTGGCACTCCAGAGCCGTTCAGCTTGTCGGAGCCTTTGCTTGAGCTGCAGCCTGTCGCTTCGAGACATTCTCCGCCGGTCGGATCTTCGGAAGCGCCTGCATCGAAGCTCACCGCAGCTCCCGCCGCCGGAGTGGATGTCGAGGGCGAGAACACGGCGGTGGGCGTGGCGCCTTTGACTACCACCGTTTTCGTCGGCGCCGCGAATATTTCACCGTAGCCCTGGGTGGTGGGCGTCACTTTCATCCTCAAATCGACCACGTAGGAACCGGCTTTGAGGAAGCGGTGGCTCAAGGTCGTTTCAGCCGGTGTCCCGGTTACCGATTTGCTCAACGGTTCCGGGCCGCTCGCCGTCCATTTCAATTCCGTCGGCGAAAACGTGGCGGAGCGCAAATCGGATCCAGAGGCATCGAGGCCAACCGCGCTCCCTTTCTGCACGATCACCGAGACTTCGGAGGAGCCTCCAACTTTGAACGACGCGCTCGGCGCCGGGCAACCTTCGCCGCCAGCGCCAAACTTCAGCACATGGTCGCCGAAGTTTGGTTTCGTGGCGAGCGAGTTGCCACGATCGAGCGCGAACAGTGCTCCGGTGTTGTCGGCGACAAGGGGTGAGTTAAAGAAGGTGATCTGACAGCTGCCGTCTGTTTCGGCCGTGCCGAGAACACCGCCGTAGACCACCTCGGTCGCTCCATCCGATGCCGAGACGCCCCGCACGAGGTAGTTGCCCACAACCGTATTGGTGCCAGCCTTGAGCGTCTCGGTGAAGTAAAGGGTGCCGCCGTCTGGCGAAATGGCAAGCTGCGGCCCGGGGTTCCCCACCACCGCTGCGGTCCCACCGGCGCCGGCGCTTTTGGTGCCGACAATGCTGGTGAGTTTTTCAACCCCGTTGGGCGTCAGCGGCGTAGGCAGTTTGAAAATCCCGCCCCCATTCAGGCCGTTGCCGAGTTTCTGATTGGTGGAGCTGACCGAGAAGTAGACGCTCCCATTGACCGGGGAGACGATCAGCCCGGACTCGGAGGGCGTGGCGAGGCTCACCTTGCCTTCTGTGTCTTCAAAGCGTGGTGTGACCGGCGTGCCGTCCGCATGAAAGCGGGCGACGACCACACGTTCGGGGCTTGCCTTCTTGGCGAGGATGAGCAGATCGTGCGTGGTTGGGTCGAGCGCCAGAGCCGCCGGAGTGTCAAGGGAGGATTCGACTTCTGAGGGCAGGGGAAGCGCCAGCGTCCCCGAGGGCAGATCGGCCGGGGCATGAAGGACACCGACGCCTTCTGTGATCGGGTTGCCGTCTTTGTCGGTCCTGTCGTCGGTCGAGTAGACGACGATCTTCTGAGCTGCTTCCAGGGTCGCGTGTGCAGCGTCATAGCCCTTCAGGCTCTGCAGGAGGTAGATGCGGCCCGACGCGTGATCGACAGCGATGCCGTTGAGGTTCGGACGATTGGTGCCGCTTTCCTGGGGCCGGGGAATAGTCGTCGCAGCCAGCAACGTTCCCGTCGCGGAGAACTTCTGCAGGCGGTAGACGCTCTGTTCACCGTTGGAATCGAGCAGATAGACGCTGTCGTCAACCGGATCGACGCCGAAGGCGGTCGGCCGATAGGGCCGGTTGAAGGCCGAGAATTCGGCCGCGGTTGGAACCGGTTCGGGGTATTTGCCCCAGGAGGAGAGCTGCCCGAAGGCGTCGGCGCCGGCGCCAGATGCAGCCGCGATGGCGATGGTCGTCGCGGTCACAGCCATTGCCAGCACGATCGCCATCGCGCGAGGCATAGCAATCAGTCTTCCAAACGACTTCCCGAAACTCATGCGTCTCCTTGCTTGTCGCAGCGGCCGTGGATGGCGGTGATGCTGGCGACTTTGTCTCGCAAGGATGTGAACATAAAGAGAACTCTTTGTGACCACCCTTTAAACGCACCGAGGGGCGGCCCGGGCTGCAAATCGCCCGACCGCCCCTCGCGCCGGCCCGAAGGCCTAGCTATTGCCGGCTCTACTCAAAGCCGACTTCTCAACCGCTAGTGAATCGTCGCCACAGCTGCTTCAGCTGCTTCTGCGACTTCCCCTGGCAGCGCGGCGTAGAAATTGCCGCTGACATCCGCCTGACCACCGGCTTCGGCGATCACATAGGTGAGGTACCCCTTGACCGATGCTGCGGTCCCTGCGCTAAATACCGCGGTGGAGTTCACCGCCGCGACATCCCACGTGAGCGTGCAGATCGGGTAGGTCGTGCCCCCCACTTCGGGATTTGACCCGTAGACCTGCGACCAGTCGGCATTTTCGGCGCCTACCGGCAATTCGCCATACGACGCTCCGGCGCAGTTGGCATTACCGCCGGCAGCCGGGGAGACCGGTTCAACGCCGTTGTCGACTTCCTCCACCCACGTTGACGCTTTCGCCTCTGCGTCGGGCAGGGCCGCGTAGCCGATCGTCCCTTCGTTCGCGTTGACGAAAGTCGCCAGTCCGCCGCCTCCTTCGACCTTTTCAACACTGCTCAACCCACAGCCTTCAGGCCAGGTCGTGTTCGGGTTTGGCGTGCCACTGTTCGGCTGCAATCCTGCCCACGAACCGCCGATGCAGGGCAATGCGCCGCCGCTGCCCGCCGTCCGGACCGTGTCGAGGAAGTGCTTGAGCTGGTAGCTCGTGCCGGATCCGTCTTTGCGGACAACGCGAGTGATCGGGGCTTTACATGCACCTTTTGGTATTTCGACGATATTTGCCAGCTGATCCCAGGAGGTGATTTCACCGCTGAGTATCTTCTCGAGCTCTGCAGGTGTGATGAAGAGCACGGTGCAGCCCGTCGGCGGATGAGCCATGATCGCGATCGCGGTCTGGGTGACCGGGACCACCGCCACATTGGAGCCGATCGCGCCCGTCATTTCGTTGAGCTGCGTGCCCGCTGTGCCCGCTGGGCCGAACGGAGCGTCGTCGGTGCCAATGAACTGGTCGGTTGCATTGTTGAACGTCCCTCCGTTGGCCCCCCACGCTTTCAGCCCGGCGCCGCTGCCGCTCGAGGTGTAGGTGACCGCGCAGCCTTCCGCCGTTTCTCCGAATTTTGGATTCCAGACGCTGATCTGCGCTGTTTTCTGCAGCGAAGAACCCTCGCCATGGACTGCGGTGCTGCAGGCGCTAGCGCTGCTCGCGCCGAGGCCGCCAAGCGCGATCGCGCCAACTGTGGCACCGGCCAGGACCGCGGCGCGAAGGCCCGTCCTGCCCGACTTCTCCTTGAAACCAAACATGGTTCCTCCTATGGATTTGATTTCCCCGCGGCCCATCCGCGGGACACGGTTGGTCATCCTCATCGCTCCATAGGGTCAGAATGTGAACATAAAGGAAACTCTGAGTAAACACATTGCAACAAAGGCTCTTTCTTGAGTCTGTAAGCGGCCGTTCACGACTGGGCTACCTGGAAAAGTCGATGCCTGCTTAATCTTGAGCAATGCGGCGGGAGTCGACGCTTGGACGGACTTTGTGGCTGGCGCTGCTCGTCCTGCTCTGCGGCTACGTGGTCGCCGACTTCGTCCGCTCCCCGTTTGTGGCTTCGAGCGGATCCGCCGCTGTGCGGCCTGCCCAGTTGACGCTCTGGGTGGTCGGCGCCGAGGCCGGAGGCGACGCCGGGACCGTCGCCCAGCAGGCCGCCGCGAGCCTGGAGCTGGCCGGGCACACGACGGTCGTCAAGAGCCTCGACGGCGGCACCTCCCAGGCGGTCGCCGACTTCCTCGCGCGGCGGTCGGGTTCAGACGGCGCCAACCTGCTCGTCGTCACCGGCGCGACCCTCGCCGACCTTGCCCATGACCGCGCCGACCGCCTCGTCCCTGGCGCCTCCGAGCAGGCGGCCGTCGCCCAGGCGCTGCTGGCCAGAGCCGAGCCGGTCGGCGCGCTTGCATCCAGCCCGCTGGCGCTCGGTGTCCCGGCCGGCTCAACAGTCGACAGCGGGCCTTCGCTGCTGGCGGCGATGCGAACGACGCCCTGGGACAGGCTGGTCGCAATCGCCGACGACACCTGGTCGCGGGTGCAGCTCGCAGCCCTGGTCGCCCACGTCGGGGTCAGCGGACACACTCGCTTCAGCGTCTTCCCCTCTGCCGCAGACGCCGTCCAGGGGGCGGAGATCGGGGAGGCGAACATGGTGATGGCCAGCCGTGGCGCCGTCCGGGGCGAGGCGCGCAGCGGCCAGCTGCGGACGATTCCCTGGCCCCACGACGCCGGCCCAACCCCTCGCGATTGGGTTGCGCTGGTGTCGGCGCCAAGCGCGGCGCCGGAAAGCCTCGCCGCATCGAGCAGCTGGATCGGGACGCTTTCTCGCGACACAAGCTGGCACCGGGCCTTGCGCCGCGAAGGCCGCGACCCGTTGGTTGCCCAGGGACGGCAGCTGACGGCGTTGCTGCGCGGCTGGTCCGACCAGGCCGCCCGGCTTGAGCGCCTCTCTCAGCTGGTCGAGAGCCGCTAAACACCGAGCGTTATCAGTCTGTTTACACGGCCGGGCTCGAAAACAGAAATCGTTCTCCACTTGCCTTTGACCCGCCCAGCCTGAGGAGGCGCCCGCCTGTGTCGAACCCCCGTCTCGCATCGAGCCGCAGCAAATCGTCTCCCTTCCGGGAGTTCGCCAGCCGCGCGGGGGAGCTGCTGCAGCCGATCTGGCGGTTCCTGCGCAAGGACCCTCTCTCCACCTTCCTGCTGGCCGCCTCGATCGCGCTGGTGATCATCTTCTTCTCCCTGCTCGGCTCACTCGGGCCCCAGGGCGAAGGGCAGAAGGTGCCGCTCTCGACGCTGACCAGGCTTGGCGACGCCCAGCGCCTGCGCACCGCGACCCTGCTCGACTACGACGCCCAGATCGTCGCTGCCACCGACACCGGGATCGAGCTCTACGCCGACTACCCCTCCTCCGACGCGGCGACGCTGGAGATCTTCCGCACCCTGACCAAGGGCGGCGCCCGGGTCCAGATCAACCCCCAGGCAAACAAGCCGGCGCGGGCGATCGTGATCCAGTTCCTGGTCCCGATCCTGCTGCTGGTCTGCCTCTTCGCCTTCTTCATGCGGCAGTCGAGCGGCGACTCCGGCGGCATCGGCGCCTTCTCTGGGTTCCGCGGCAAAGGCAAACGCCGCAAGAAGGGTGAGAAGGCGCCGATCACCTTCGACTCGGTCGCCGGCGCCGGCGAAGCGCTGGCCGAGCTGCGCGAGATCCGCGACTTCCTCGACGATCCGACCAAATACCTGGCGATGGGCGCCGCGGCGCCGAAGGGCGTGCTCCTGGTCGGCCCTCCCGGGACCGGCAAGACGCTGCTGGCCCGCGCCACCGCCGGCGAGGCCGACGCCGCCTTCTTCAGCGCCTCCGGAGCCGAGTTCGTCGAGTCGCTGGTTGGAGTCGGCGCGGCCCGGATCCGCGACCTCTTCGCCAAAGCCCGCAAGATGGCGCCGGCGATCGTCTTCATCGACGAGCTCGACGCCGCTGGGCGCAAGCGCGGCGCCGGGGTCGGCCAGGGCAATGACGAGCGCGAGCAGACGCTGAACCAGCTCCTGGTCGAGATGGACGGCTTCGGCGGCGATGCCGGCGTCGTCGTCATGGGCGCGACCAACCGGCCCGACATCCTCGATCCCGCCCTGCTCCGCCCCGGCCGCTTCGACCGCCAGGTCGTGATCGACGTGCCGGACGCCCACGGCCGCTACGAAATCCTCGAGCTGCACGCCAAAGGGCGCACCTTCGCTCCGGACGTCGACCTCAGCGAGATCGCCAAGCTCTGCCCGGGCTTCTCCGGGGCCGAGCTCGCCAACCTCGTCAACGAGGCGGCGCTGCTGAGCGTGCGCGAGGGTTTTTCCGAGATCGACCAGAAGACGCTGGAGGAGGCGATCGACCGCGTCGTCGCCGGGCCGGCGAAGAAGTCGCATGTGCTGACCGAGGCCGAGCGCTGGACGATCGCGATCCACGAGTCGGGCCACGCCGTGGCGACCCGCTCGATCGGCCAGGTCGTCAGCGCCCAGAAGCTCTCGATCGTCGCCCGCGGCCGCCAGCTCGGCACCGCAGCGCACATGCTGACTGACCGCGACGCCGTTATGCACGTCCAGTCCGACCTCGAGCGCCACCTGGTCGCGATCCTCGCCGGCACCGCCGCCGAGTGGACGGAGTTCGGCGAGGGATCGACCGGCGCGATGGACGACCTGCACGCGGCGACCAAACTGGCGCGCCAGATGGTGACCAGCTACGGGATGAGCCCTCGGCTCGGCTCGGTCACGATCGGCGAGGCGGGCGGCGAGGTCTTCCTCGGCGCCTCGCTGCAGGACCTCGGCTCGGTCGGCCCCCACACCCTCGACGTGATCGACGAAGAGACCGAGCGGATGGTCGAGGAGGCAAAGACGCGCGCGATCCACGTGCTCCGCGCCAACTGGCCCGCGGTCCAGGAGGCGGCCAACGCGCTGATGGAGCACGAGACCCTCTCCGGCCTGGCGCTGGACGCGGTCCTCTCCACGGTCGAGCCGATCGAGATGGGCGAGATCCCGCTGCTGGAGCGCGAGGCGCGTCCGAGCACGGAGACGTGAGGCAATGCTGGGCGGGGCGGCGCTCCTCCCGCCTACATCCTGCCCGATGACGGTCGGGTATGAGGCGCTCACCCGCCTCTACCAACGTCACGCGAAGGCGTTGCTCACCCACTTCCAGCGTCGCGTCCAGGACCCAGAGCTCGCCACCGATCTGATGGCGGACACCTTCACCAAGGCGCTGGAGCGGCGCCTGCAGTTCCGCGGCAGCACCGAGAGCGAGCTCTCGGGCTGGCTCTGGCGGATCGCCCAGAGCGTCCTGCGCGACTGGGAACGGCGCGACCAGACTGCGCGCCAAGGAGCGCAGCGCCTCGGCCGCGAGCGACGAGCCCTCAGCGACCACGAGATCGAACGGATCGAGGAGCTGGCCGGCTCCGAACGCTTGCGCGAAGCGGTGAACCGAAGCCTGGACCGGCTGCCGGCCGACCAACGCGACGCGGTCCGCTTGCGCGTGATCGAGGGCCTCTCCTACGACGAGATCGCCGAGCGGCTCGGGATCACCGCCTCGGGAACGCGGACGCGGGTGACGCGGGCGATGCGGGACCTGCGCGGAATGCTGGAGCGCGACTTCAACCGCGAAGAAGGACCCTTCAGATGACTATCGGCGACCCAGATCTGCCGATCCTCGACGAGCTCGAAGTCGAGTACCGGGCGCTGGTCGCGGCCGAGCTGCGCCATGGCGAAGGACGGGCGCGGCTGCCAAGCCCTGCCGTCGCCGGAGGGCGACGGGAACGACAGGCTCGCCGCATCGCCCGGCGGGCGACGATCGTGCTGGTCCTGCTCTGTCTCGTCGGCGGGGTGGCGTTCGCCGCCCATTTCAGCAGCGGAGGCGGCGCGCGCAAGGCCGACACCGCACCGGCGCCGCTCGGCCGCGGCATGGCCGAAGGATGGCGGCTCTCCGGCTATCGCCACGAGGGATGGCTCTGCCTGCTCTTCTCGACGAAGGGAGACATGACCAGCGAATGCGGAACGGTCGCCGGCGACGGAGAAATACTGGTGACGAGCTTCCCGGGCCCGGGCCACAGGTTCGTGATCGGCTTGGCCGGCCCAGAGGTGTCAAAGGTCGGGATCACCGTCGGCGAAATGAGAGTTCTGGCAGCCACGCATCCCGTTGTCGATCACGAATCCGCGGTGCAGGCCGGGGTTCCCAAAGGCGAGCGCTGGTTCGTGGCCCGCTTCGACGACTCCTCAGACGCTGTCGCGACGCCGCTCCCGGCCCGGATCGTGCCGCTTGACAACACCCGTCGTGCGCTTGGCAGGGCAACGTTCGATTGCAGCCTCGGCGTCGTCGGCCCCGCCTGCGAGCGGGCGGCGCAGGCACGGGCTCGCGCCGCCCTGCGATAGCTGCTTCCGCAAATTCGACGGTGTCGAAAGAACGGCAGTGGTTTCCCTGTGTTTATCTGGTGAACTCTTGAAGCATTCTTCCGACTCATGCCTCATACTTGCGCTGAGCACTGATGAGTCCGGCAGTCGAGCAGATCCGAAGCACCGTCGAGGCGCGTATCCGCGAGCTACGCCCGGCAATTGCCGAGTTTGAGCAGCTACAGGGAATCCTCACCCTCCTCGACACGCCCGGCGCCGAAATCCCCAGCTCGGCGCTGACGGGCAGCGCCCCGGCCGAGCCACTGTTGCGCCGCGGCCGCAGGGGAACGAAGCCTGGACGCGATGGACGCGCGCCCCAGGGGGCAAACAAGCAGAAGATCATCAAGGCGGTCTTGGCCAGCCCCGGCATCAGCGCTCCCGAGATCGCCGAGAAGACTGGCCTCAAGCGCACCGTCGTCTCGGCGACGATCAACCGCCTCAAGCACAGCGGCGAGTTGGAGCCCCACGGCGAAGGCGTCCGCGTCCCGCTCGTGCCCAGCGCCGCCGCGACGGCCTGACCCGGCACTCAGGCGCCGCGGCCTGGCGGGGCGGTTGCCCCCGGCGTCCATCCATCAACGCGAGCAGGGCATCCCCGAAATACGCGGGGGATCAGCTGGCCCGAGAGCCCCCGGCGCCGAAATGGCGGCCGAGCCAGCCACGCGCGCCCGACGCCGTGGCTGGCAGGTCGTCGAGGTCGTGATCGACGAGGCGGGCAGCGTTGCGCAGAGTCGCCTCCCCTAGCTGTGAGACGTACTCCCTGGCGTGCTCCTTGCGCTTGGCCAGCAGCAGCCCCGCATCGGGCGCGTCGCCGAAGGCCTCCCGCTTCTCCTCTGGGGTCGGCGGTGGCTGGGTCGGAACCGCGAGCGCCTCGACCGTGGGCCTGTCGATGCGGGGCTCGGCCTGGTTGAAGGCGACCTCAAGCGAGGGCGCCGCCGCGTCGCGGCGGGTCAGCGCCGGGCCGAGGTCGAAGCGATCGCGCAGCGTGCGCAGGACCGAAGTCGTGTGAAAGGTGTCGGAGATCACGGTGCCGCGCTGGGTGTATGGGGAGACGACGATCGCCGGCACGCGGACGCCGAAGCGATCGAAGGCGAAGCCCTGCTCGCCGGGAGAGTCGTCGGGGATCGGCGCCGCGGGCGGCGGCACATGGTCGTAGCAGCCCCCGTGCTCATCGAAGAGGACCAGCAGCGCCGTCGACTCCCACTGCGGCGACTGCCGCACCGCGTCGTAGATCCGCGCCAGCAGCTGCTCGCCGGCGCGGATGTCGGTCGGCGGGTGGTAGTCGTCAAGCTCGCCGAACATCAACTTCGGCTCGACCCATGAGTAGGCGGGCAGCGTGCCGGCGGCGGCGTCGGTGAAGAACTGCTCGCGATCGACCGAATGCGTCTTCCACATCTCGATGTGGCGCAGGCCAGCGACGTTGATCGCGCAGTCGGCGACAACCTGAGAGTGGTCGTAATAGACCCGCCAGGGCACCCCTTTGTCGGCGAGCAACTCGAACAGGTTCGGCATCTCCTGGTCCCAGGCGTAATTGAGGATCGCCTCGTTGTCGAGCTTCCCGAGGCTGGTCGCGCCGTGGTAGAAGGAGCGATTGGGGAAGGTGCAGGTAGGCGCCTCGCAAAACCAGCGGGTGAAGACCGCGTACTCCTGCGCCAGGGTGTTGATCACCGGCGCGGTCCGCGGCTCGAAGACGCGGCCGATCGTCAGCATCTCCTCAGCCGTCGGCTCACGCTCCTTCTCCCAGCGGAAGTTGCCGTAGAAGTCGAGCGCGAAGCCATCCATGCCCGGCGCCCGCGGCTCGGCGGGAGCATTGAAGGGAGCCTCCATGAAATCGGGGAAGAGCGGGTAGGCGGCACGGCCCAGGTTCGAGGCCGGCTCGTAGGCGCCGAAGAGCTGGACGTTGACGTTGCCGAACCCCTCGCCCGGGTCGGGCAGCGGCTCATGCGGCGCGGCCGTCGGCAAGACCGGCACCGTGCCGCCCGGATAGGCCAGCTCGATCTCACGGCCGCGAAGCCCGTCAGCGGCGTCGATGTGCGGCAGATGCCCCAGCAACGAGTCGAACGAGCGGTTCTCGAACATCACCACGACCCATTGCTTGATCCGCTCCACGAGGAGGCGATGCTATGGGAGTCCCACTTGAAGCGGAAAGCTAGTAGCCCACCACCCGAAAGCCGTGGCGATCGAAGCCGGGGGGAACGGATCCATGCAGGACGTAGCGGAGGATCGAGTAGATCCGTCTGTCGGGGCCGTCTTCGACCAGGAAGCCGAGCCGCACCGAGGCCCGCGGGTTCCATTTCCGCTTGCCTTTGCGGATCTCGGCCCTCCCGGCCGCATACGCCTTGCGACCGCCGAAGCTCCGCCACTTGAGGTCATAGAAAGAGAGGGCGCCGTGCTTGCCGAGGACGATTTCACTCGGACGCTTGGCGATGTGGCCGGTGTTCGCGTTCTGCACCGCGAACACCTGAGGCTTAACGTGCGGCGGCACTTCGCCGGGCGCGGCGACGAAGGTGGCCTGCGTGCGAGGACAGCCCGGCAGCTCGCGTTCGACCGCGACCACCGTGCCTTCGGCCCGGTCCGGGGCGACGAAAGTGGCTTCGATCGTCTGCCCTCTCGAATCTTCGAAGCTCCAGTGGCCGTTGGCGTCGATCGGGTCGGTGTTGGGGAGGTGCGATTCATAGGTGCCGCAAAAGCCCCACTTGAAGCGGAAGTGGGCGTTGAGGACATTGCCTCCCTTGACTTCGAAGCTGACCGGCAGGCCGGCCGAGGTGGTCGCCACCCAGCCGCCTTCGACCGGCACGATGCCTTCCGCCTTGGCCCCGGAGGCGCCGCAGGCGAGGACGAGCAGGCACAGCATCGCGGCGCACGCAGTGGCCGACACCTTGGCCTGCCACTTTCGTCTGAAGCTCATAGGAGTGTTCCCTTCGCCTCGTCGGTAAGTCCAAACTCAACTCTCTCAGAGCGGAGGCGTATTGCCAACGTCTATTCGGCCTCCGACCCGCCTTCGTGTTTCTCCCGCCACTCCCGTCGGATCTTGCGCGGGGTGCGCGTGTCGGCACCCCAACCGGGCGGCTCGCCCTGGCCCCAGTAGCGCATGCGCGTGGGCGTCTCGAGGTCGATGTACCAACCGTTAGGCCGGTCCTGGTCGGAGTAGCCCCTCGGATCCCACGACTGCCTGACCATTGATGAGGAGCCTCCGGAGGGCCCGGCATCCCCAGCAGGCGCCGCTGCTGCCGAGGATTCAAGGCGCCCGCGGAGATCGAAGTAAAGGAGCGCCGCCCCCAGGGCGCCGAAGGAGCGGGTGAGGATCGCGACGATCACTCCGACCGAAAAGGATGCCGCGGTGGTGGAGTCGTGCCCAAAAGCAAGGCCGACCAGAAGCGCGGGCGCCACCACGATCACGCCGACGTAGATGCCGAAGACAAAGATGTGGCCATAGTGCCCCGCGGTCAGCTGAGCGCTGCGGCGCAACGCAGGCAGCCAGCCTTCGTGCTCGATCGCCGCCTCCTGGGCGACGACGTTCCACCGGAGGATCAAGATGATCCCCGGGACGACCAGCGCCACAAGGCCTAGCCCGATCGCGAGTCCGGAGATGATCGATGCCGCGGCGACGACCGGCAGGACACTCAGCCCGCGGCGGGAGACAGGTCCGAGCTGTGGTTCGCGGCCAGCGCCTGCCTCGGCAACCGCGTGGACGTGCAGGGCGGAGATCAAGGGACCGATAAGGACCCAATCGACCACAGTCAAGAGAGTCCCGGTGCCGAACCCGAGCGACCCCTGCGCCAGGGGGCCTGCGCCAGTGAAGGCGAAAACGATCGCCTGGTAGGGCACGATCACCCCCGCCGCAAGGATCAGGAAGAGCAGCGGATAGCGACGATAGAGCCCAAAGGTCGCGATCACCAGCCGGTGGGCTGGGCGCGGGGCGCCGTAGGTGTTCGTCACGATTCAGCCATCAGACGCAGACGACGCCTCAGAAGAAGCCTTCCGCGCTTGTCGTCCGGTAAAGCAACTGGCCCGATGGGCTGAGCAGCGAAACGGTGGTGACGAAGCCTTCAGGAAGGTAGTACTGGACGAAGTAGCGGACGTTCCGCAGCCAGACGACGTGGCGACGCAGCTGCGCAGAAGGCGACTTGGGCCGGATTGCCAGGTGCTTTCCGTTGCTCAAGGTGGCGATGACTTTCGCCACGTTGCCGCCGACGGTCCCGCTGAAGACGCGCTCCGAGCCGTCTTCCTGGAGGTGGTCGGAGGCCTCCATCGTGAAGTCCTGGGAGAGATGCCCGCCAGGCGGGATACCAGTTACCCAACCCCAATTCCCGACACCTGGAAGTTCGAACTCCATCCCGAAGAGCCACTCGCGGCAGCTGCCGTTATTGCCGATCGTCCCTGCCACCGTCCAGGGCGACCCGCCTGGGCTCGTCCCGCTGGCGATCGGGACGCTGTGCCTTTCGATGCATCTGGCAGCGGCTGAGGGGACAAAGGTGAAAAGCGCACCGATGGCAACAAGCACCAGGATTGAGCGCCCCCGCATCGACGAGATATTACCCCCGCGTCCGGCCTTATAGACCGACGTTGTTTTTATATAAGCTCGCCCGATGAGGCGGGGGCGCTACCTTTCGATCGCGTTGGTCGCGCTGTCCTGCTGCCTCTCCCCCACCCAGGCTGGCGCCACCGATCACAGCGTCAGCGCCCCGGCAGAAGAACCGGAAGCCAGGGTCCTCACCGACGGCCACCTTCGAGTCGGTCACTTCGAGACCATTCGAGTCAGGGGCTTTCCCGGCAAGGGCAGAACCGAGGTCGACTTCTTCCCGACCGCGATCTGTGGAGAAAGCTGCGGGGCAGCGGCGCGCCGAGGAGCGAAGACGAACGCCCGTGGCGCCGCGAAGTTCAGGGTTCGGATCCCAGGGACGTTCTTTGATCACAGGAACAGACACACCTACTTCCGCGACGGCGAACGGCTCGAACTCGAGGTCCTCTGGTACGGACCGGAACGCAGCTTCGCTGTCGGCAGCAGCTACCCGGATCCCATCCTCGTGCGGGCACACGGGTCTCGACATGGCTGAGGCGGGGGCCGCAGGGCAGCTGCGCGCAGCCATGCTTGCCACATTGCTGGCCTGCGGGATCGTTGCACCCAGCCTCCAGACGAGCCTCGCCCGCGCCTCGACGGCGGCCGGATTTGAAGCGACTGAGAGCAAGGCCCTTCCGATTCCAGGCTCATTTCGATTGCAGGCCAGCAACGGCTATTCCTTTCTCGTCGTGAGCGCGCCGCCCCGGGCGGGAAGACCCGGAGCAGTCGAGATCTTTGTCAGCGGAAAACACGAGGGAGTCAGCTATTCGGCCCCCGCGACGGTCACCGAAACCTCGATTCAGGCCAGCCTCGGCGAACTCGGGGAAATCGCGGTCACGTTCCACCCGTCGGGCCAGCCGACGACCGTCCGCCCCCCCTGCGGGGGCGGAAAGCCCGTGTCATTTGACTCCGGCTACTACGAAGGAAAGATCGACTTCCACGGCGAGGAGGGCTATACCGAAGTAGACGCCACGAGCGCTCCGGGCAACATCGACTTCTGGCTCAGCGTGCTCTGCGGCAGCGTTGGAGGCGGGGGCGGCAGTGGACCCTCTCTCCCCGGCGCGGAACTGCATATCCGCAATCCACAGCTCGGCCCAGAACTCACGGCGATCAAGAGCCGGCCCAACGCGCCAGCACTGTTCTACGTCCATGTATCCGAATATCGAAGTGGAATCTCGATCAGTAGAGAGGCAGCCATACGGATGCCAGCGAGCGCTTTCCGTTACGACCAGCGCCTTCAGACCGCCACGCTCAGCCCTCCGGCGCCTTTTTCCGGCAGCGGCCTGTTCAAACGCAGCAGGGAGGCCGGCCAGCGCTGGAGTGGAGACCTGAGCATCGACATGCCTGGGCGAGAAGACGTGCCCCTCACCGGAAGCGCCCTTCGGGCCACGCTCGTCCCTGCCGAGTAAGAACCAGATTGCGCCCGGAGGGATCGAACCTACTGGCGGGCCATCGCGACCCGCATGCGCTCCTCCGGTGAGATCAGGTGGTCGGGGTCCTCAGCAGCCTCGTCAACGTCGACCTGCACCCACTCGATCTTGCCGGTGAAGGCGCAATCGGCTGAGACATAGTCGTCGCTGACGGGAGTCCCGGTGTCGGTGCCGAGGTCGGTCGTCTCGTCGCCGGAGAAGATCAGCGGCATCGTCGCCTCGACCCGGCCCTCGCCGACCTTGGCCCCGTCTACATAGAGGGTGACGCCGCCGCCTTTGCCGAGGCCACCGCCGTCGTAGGCGAACTCCATCCGCACCTGGCGCTCGCCGGCGGCCAGCGGCTCGCCGCTTGAAACTTTGAACTGCTGAACGCCGAGCAGGTTGTAGCAATAGGTCGGCCGCCCGTCCTTGAGGTACAGGCTCCAGCCGCCGAAGGCGCCGCCCTGGGCGATGATCACGCCCTCCGCCCCACCCTCGGGGACGACGATCTGCGCGGTGACCGAGTGGGAGCGGTTCTTGATGACGATCATCGAGTTTTCCGTGATCCGCTTCATGCCGCCGTAGAGGATCTGCGAGTTGCCCTCGACCAGCGTCGGCCGCCCGGCGATGCGGGGTTCGAAGCGCTCGACCCGGCGATCGTCGAGCGGCAGCACTCCGTACCTGACCGCCTCGATCAGGAACAGCCGCTGCAGCTCGTGCAGCTTCTCGGGGTTCTCGGCGGAGACGTCATTGGCCTGGGTCCAGTCGCCCGGTTCGTAGAGCTCCCAGACGTCGTCGTCGAGCGCCGGCAGCTCGGCCCCGACCAGCCACGGGACGCTGTGCCGGGTCGCCGCGGTCCAGCCCTGGTGGTAGACGCCGCGGTTGACAAACATCTCGAAGTACTGGGTCTCGCGGTGCTCGGGCGCCTCGGCGTCGGCGAAGCTCGGCAGCATGCTCTTGCCGTGCAGCGGCATCTGCTGGACGCCGTGCACGAAGGTGGGGTGCGGCAGCCCGGCGGCATCGAGAACCGTCGCGGCGATGTCGATCACGTGGCTGAACTGGTTGCGGATCTCGCCCTTGGCCTCGATCCCGGCGGGCCAGTGGACGATGGTGCCGTTGCGCGTCCCGCCCCAGTGGGAGCCGACCTGCTTGGTCCATTTGTAGGGCGTGTCCATCGCGTGCGCCCAGCCGACCGCGTAGTGGTTGTTGGCCGATGGGGTCCCCAGCTCGTCGATCTTCGCCGCCAGCATCTCCGGCGTCTCCAGCGCGTTGGCGGCGTTGAAGGTGAAGGACTCGTTGAAGGTGCCGTTGACGGTGCCCTCGGCGGAGGCCCCGTTGTCGCCGATCACGTAGTAGACGAGCGTGTCCTCGAGGACGCCCAGGTCGCGGATCGAGTCGATCAGCCGGCCGACGTGGTGGTCGGTGTGCTCCATGAAGCCCGCATAGACCTCCATCTGCCGCGCCAGCACCGGCCGCAGCTCCTCGGGCATCTGATCCCAGGCCGGGATCTCCTCCGGGCGCTCGGTCAGGACTGCGTCCTCGGGCACGACGCCCAGCTCCTTCTGGCGCACGAGCGTCTCTTCGCGCAGCGCGTCCCAGCCGGCGTCGAAGCGGCCCTTGTATTTGTCCGACCACTCCACCGGGGCGTGGTGCGGCGCGTGGGTGGCGCCCGGCGCGAAGTACATGAAGAAGGGCTTGTCCGGCGTCAGCGACTTCTGCTCGCGGACCCACCCGATCGCCCGGTCGGCCAGATCCTCGGTCAGGTGGTAGCCCTCCTCAGGGGTGCGGTCGGGCTCCACCGGCGTCGTCCCCTCGTACAGCGCCGGGTAGTACTGGTTGGTCTCACCGGCGACGAAGCCGTAGAAGTGCTCGAAGCCTCCGCCGCCGGATGGCCAGCTGTCGAAGGGGCCCATTGAGCTGGTCTCCCAGACCGGGACCTCATGGCACTTGCCGAACTGCGAGGTCGAGAAGCCGTTCAGCTTCAGCGTCTCGGCCAAGGGCGCCGCGGTGTTGGGACGGATCGAGGTGTAGCCCGGTGCCGAAGTGGCGATCTCGGTGATACCGCCCATCCCCACCGAGTGGTGGTTGCGGCCGCTGAGCAGGGCGGCGCGGGTGGGGGAACAGAGCGCCGTGGTGTGGAAGCGCGTGTACTTGAGCCCCTCGCCGGCGAGGGCCTCGGCGGTCGGGGTCTGGCAGGGGCCGCCGAAGGCGCTGGAAGCCGCGAAGCCGACGTCGTCGAGCAGGACGACGAGGACGTTGGGGGCCTTTGCGGGCGGGCGCAGCGGCTCGATCGGAGGAAAGGCGGTGTCGGGATCCTTCGCGTCGTAGGTGATCAGGCCCTCGTAGGGCTGATCGGGGATCGGCAGGACGTCGCGCTTGGTCCGATCGTTCTCGCTGCTCAATTTCGCTCCCCGGTAGTGGCTTCGCCTCGGCGAGCCAACTCTAGCCGGGACGTACGCCCGGCTCGGTATCTCGGGCGCACCGAAACCCGGTGTTGCCGGTCGAGGTGTCCGCGGTGTTGGAGCTTCGAGCCGCGACCCGGTAGCGGTTGCAATACGAGTCGTGGCAGAGGTAGGAGCCCCCGCGAGTGGCACGCGCCTCCGCCCCCGCGGGATTGGCCGGCTGGGACGACCCGGCGCCATCGGCGTCGAAAAGGTCGTCGCACCATTCCCAGACGTTCCCGCTCGTGTTGTGAAGGCCGTAGCCGTTGGCGGGGAAGGCATCGACCGGACAGGTGCCGAGGAACCCGTCCTCGAGTGTGTTCTGTGATGGGAAGACGCCCTGCCAGACGTTCATCCGGTGCTCGCCGTCCGGCTCCCGCTCATCGCCCCAGGGAAAGCGCTTCTGGACCAGGCCGCCGCGGGCGGCGTACTCCCACTCGGCCTCGGTCGGCAGCCTCGCGCCGCTCCAGCCACAGAAGGCCTCGGCATCGCGCCAGGAGACATGGACGACCGGATGGTCGAGGCGGTCGTCGATCGAAGAATGCGGCCCCTCGGGGTGGCGCCACCAGGCGCCGTAGACCTGCCGCCACCACGGCGCCTGGATGGCGCCGCGGGTGTCCGGGAACTCGTCCGGGAGCAGGCCGCCGAAGACGAACGACCAGCCGTAGCGCTCGGCGTCCGTCAGGTAACCGGTCGCATCGGCGAACGTCGCGAACCGGCGGTTCGAGACGGCGCAAGGGTCGATAGAGAAAGGGCTGACCTCGACCTCGCGAACCGGCCCCTCGCGATCGCCGGGGACGCAGTCCGGGCCTTCGGCGCCCATCAGGAAGACGCCTCCGTCCAGCGACACTATCTCCGGCAGCTTCGAGATGCGCCTTGAATCCGCAGCCAGTGGCTCTGGCGCCAGGCCGCCACCCTCCGCGGCGACTCCAGCTGGAAGGGAGTCGGCCCGCGAGGGACCGCAGCACGAACCAGGTTCGGTCCTCATCGACCGTCGAAGATACTGCCCAAGCTTGCTTAGGAAGGCGCTCTAGGCTTTCTCGATGCCATCGAATGCCGAGCAGGCGAAAGAGGCGATCGAAGTTGTCTGCCCCGGTGGGCTCGACCGGATGGAGGAGTTCTACCGCCCGGACTTTCACGATCACGTCAACGCGATGGAGTTCCACGGCTTCGACGGCGCCAGGGAATCGGTCGCCCTCTACAGGCGGCTGTTCGCAGACCTGAAAATTGCCGTCGACAAAACTGTGTCGGAGGGCGACTACGTGGCGACGCATTGGACCTTGACCGGCACCAACCGGGGCAGAGCGGTCACGCTTACCGGGAACACGCTCAGCCGTTTCGAGGACGGCTTGATCGCCGAGGACTGGGGATCGACCGACACGATCGAGCTTGCCCGCCAGCTCGGGGTCTGGCGGACGCTGCTCATGGCCGTCACCGAGTGGCGGCTGCTTCTAGAGCTGGCGCGGCACTAGAAGGGCTGCTCGCGGGTGACCCACGCCCATGACCACCATTCCCACGACGGCCATGGGCACTCACACGGCCTGGTGGACGAGAGCATCAAACGCTCGCGCGAGGGAGTGCGGGCGGTTGGCCTATCCCTGGCCGTCCTGGCGCTGGCCGCTGGCGCCCAGCTCACCATCTTCATCGCCAGCGGCAGCGTCGCCCTGCTCGCCGACCTGATCCACAACTTTGGTGACGCCAGCACCGCGATCCCGCTCGGCGCCGCCTTCCTGCTTCGCTCGGCTCGGGCCGAGCGCTGGGCGGGCCTGTTCGTCGTCGCCACGATCTTTGCCTCCGCCTGCGTTGCCGGGGTCGAGGCCATTTCGCGGCTGATCCATCCGCAGGCGCCCACCCACCTTCTTGCCCTGGCTGCCGCCGGGCTGATCGGATTTGGCGGCAACTGGATCGCCGCTCAGATCCGCACCCGCGCCGGCAACCGCCTCGACAGTCCGGCTCTGATCGCTGACGGCAACCATGCCCGCGCCGACTCCTATGTCAGCCTGGCCGTGATCGCCACCGCAGTCGTCGTCGCGCTCGGCCTGCCAATTGCCGACCCGCTGATCGGCCTCGCGATCACGGCCGTCATCCTCAGGATCACCTGGGACTCCTGGCGCACGGTCAGGGGCCACAGCCATTGATACCGGGCTGACACCCAAGGGCACCCGGAACTGCTCCCTGGCGGGGCGATGGTGGCGTCATGCCTCCCTCCCGCCCCACCCTCCGCAATATCCACAGCTCCGGCGCACTGGTCACCGCGAACTCCGAGAACGGCGTCGCGATCTACACCGGCGCCGACCTCCGCCGCTTCGGCATTCGCAGCGGCAAAGTCACGGTCGCCAATCTCAGCCCCTTTGCCGCCCGGTTCAAGCTCTTCGAGGTCGACGCCTCCAACAGCTTCGCCCCCGGCAGCCTGACGATGGTGATCGACGACATCAGCGGTGAGGATCTGGTCTCGGTCTACCGCGGAGACATTGGCGGCCTGCCCGCCGAGGGCATCGACCTTGGCAGCTTCGCGCCGAGCGAATCCCGGACCTACCGCTTCATCGTCGTCCTCGCGGTCGACTCCCCGGCCGCCGACCGCGCCGGCGAGGCCGGCGCGGCCTACGAGTGGGTCTAGATACGCGATCGATACCGGCAGGCCAGCCGGATCGATTCGGCCGCCCCGCAGAGTGATTGGACCAACCCCAATCACTCAAGAAGGAGCACCCAGATGCGCTTTCTCACCCGCAATCCACGCCGTTCGCTCGCCGCCATCCTCACCGCTCTGATGGCGACGGCGGTGGCGGTCGGCTCGGGAGCTGACTTCAGCTCCCACAGCGCCAACCCGGCCAACACGTTCAGCTCGGGCACGCTGGTCCAGTCCAACTCGAAGAGCGGCGTCGCCATCGTCACCGGCTCGAACCTCAAGCCCGGCGACGTGCGCAGCGGCGAGGTCACGATCACCAACACCGGGTCGCTGGCCGGCAGCTTCAAGCTCGCCGAGTCCAGCGCCTCCAACGGCTTCGGCGCCGGCGACATGACGCTGAAGATCGAAGACGTGACCGGGTCGAAAACGACCGACATCTACAGCGGCGACATCGGCAAGGTCCCGGCCGGGGGCATCGCGCTCGGCAGCTACGCCGCCGGCGAAGCCCGCACCTACCGCTTCACCACGACGTTCGCCGAAGGCTCCCCCAACAGCGACCAGGGCAAGGTCGCGAAAGCGGATTACGAATGGGACGCGACACCCACCCATTGACGGCCCTGAAGGCACTGCGGACGGTGGCGATCACAGCGATCGCCGCCGTCTGCCTCGCCCTCGGCGCCGCAACCATCATCCCGGCCGCGCTCGGCCTCCAGCACTACGTGATCGTCGGCGGCTCGATGACCGGCACGATCGACCGCGGCTCGGTCGTCTTCGACGAAGCGGTCCCGGTCGCCAGCCTCCGGGTCGGTGACGTGATCACCTACACACCCCCGGCCAAGGCCGACTCGACCCCGTTCGTCACCCACCGGATCGCCTCGATCAAGAAGGCCCGCGGCGGCGAACGCCTCTTCCACACCAAGGGCGACGCCAACAACGCCCCCGACCCCTGGAGCTTCACCCTCGACCAGCCGACCCAGGCCAAGGTCGTCGGCCACGTCCCCTACCTGGGATATGCCTTCGCCGCGCTTGAGATCCGCTGGGTGCGGATGCTCTTGATCGGCATCCCCGCCCTGCTGATCGCGATCTCGGTGATCGCCGGCTTTATCCGCGACGCGCGGGACGAAGAGCTGCGCGAATACGAAGCGGAAACGGCGCCCGAAAACCTCTGATGAGGCGACGCCGCCGGACACCTGGCTTTCCCGCCAGCCGCCTGCTGCTGGCGGCGTCGCTGCTCGTCGCCCTGCTCACCTCCGGCAGCGCCCTCTCCGGGGCCAACTTCAGCGCAGCCTCGGCCAACCGCCAGACCCAGGTCTCCAGCGCCGCCGACTGGGTGCCGCCAGTCGTGGCCCTCGCCGACCCCGGCGCCGCGATCCGCGGCAGCGTCACCCTGACCACAAGCGCCAGCGATGCCTATGGCACCGGCGTCGTCTCGGTCAAGGTTCAGCGCGCCCTGGCGGGGACAGAAACCTGGACCGACATCTGCACGGTGGCCACGGCGCCGTATAGCTGCGGCCTCGACACGACCAGGCTCGCCAACGACTACTACGACTTCCGCGCTGTCGCCACCGACGGCGCCGGGTTTACCACGACGAGCGCCGCTATCGAAGTCCAGGTCGACAACCGCGAACCCTCGGTGACGATGGTCGACCCCGGGGCGACGCTGAGCGGCGTCGTCACCCTCAGCGCGGAAGCCAGCGACGAAGACTCCGGCGTCGCCTCGGTCACGATCCAGCGCTCGCCGGCCGGGAAAAACAGCTGGAGCGAAATCTGCACGATCGCGGCCCTCCCCTACTCCTGCCGCTTCGACACCCGCACCGTCGCCGAAGGCTCATACGACTTCCGCGCGGTCGCCACCGACATCGCCGGCAACAGCAAGGTCTCCTCGATCGTCGGCGGGCGCAAGATCGACAACACCGTTAACTCGATCTCACTTGAAGACCCGGGCGCCTACCTGCACGGCAAGGTAGGCCTGACGGCCAATGCCTCCTCCTCTGCTGGCGTCGCCTCGGTCACGATCCAGCGCTCGCCGGCCGGGAAAAACAGCTGGAGCGAAATCTGCCGCGTCACCACCTCCCCCTATAGCTGCGTCTTCGACACCGCCACAGTGGCCGACGGCAGCTACGACCTGCGAGCGCAGATGACCACCGCGGTCGGCGCCCAGTACACCTCGGCCACGGTCGCCGCCCGCCAGGTCGACAACACCGCGATCCGCGGCACCGACGTGCAGACCGCAAACCGCAGCGGCGGCAGCGCAGGCAAGATCGAAGCAGGCGACTCGATCTCCCTTTACTACAGCGAGCTGATGAGCCCGGCCTCGATCGTCGCCGGCTGGAGCGGCAGCGCCGCGACCCCGATCTATATGCGGCTGCGGGACGGAAACCTGGTCGGGACCGGCAGCTCCGGCGACACTGTCTCCTTCTCAACCGACTCTTCCGGCGCCAAGCCGATCGCCCTCGGCAGCGTCAACCTGCACGGTGGCTTCGTCAAGTCGAACAAGACGGTGGCCTTCCAGGCAACACTCGCCGCCTCGACTCGGGCCGTCGCCGGCGGGACCGCCTCGACCCTGACCGTGACCGTCGGGTCGATCGTCTCCGGCAGCGGCTCGCTGCAGACGTCGACGGCTCTGGCGCAGATGGTCTGGACACCTTCATCGCTCGCGACCGACCTCGCCGGCAACCCCTGCTCGACCTCCCCGGTCACCGAGACGGGCGTCAGCGACCGCGACTTCTGAGTCAGCCGGCGGCAGGCGGCCGGTAGCGGTAACCGAAGCCGCGCACGGTCTCGATCGCCTCGGCCTCGCCGAGCTTGCGACGCAGGCGGCTGACGTAGAGCTTGACCTGCTCGGGCTGGACCAGAGGGTCGCGCCAGGCGATCTCGATCAGCTGGTCGGAGCTGAGCACCTGGCCGGGGTGGCGGACGAAGGCGGCGAGCAGGCGGAACTCAAGCGGCGTCAACCGCAGCTCCTCCTCGCCGAGGCGGACCAGGCGCTGCTCGTGATCAACGCTGAGCCGGCCGTCGGCGTAAACCTGGCTCAGCCGCTCGACTTCCTCCGGCTTCGACCTCCTGGCTCGCCGGATCAGCGCCTCGACCCGCGCCGGCAGCTCCTCGCGGCCAAAGGGCTTGGTCAGGTAGTCGTCGGCGCCGCCGCGCAGCGCCCGGACCTTGTCCAGCTCCTGGCCCTTCGCCGTCAGCATCAGGATCGGCATCTCCCCCAGCTCGCGGATCCGGCCCAGCAGCTGCCAGCCGTCCATGCTCGGCAGGTCGATGTCGAGGACGACAAGGTCGGGGCGCTTGGAGAAGACAAGGCGCAGCCCCTCGGCGCCGTCGGCGGCCCCGATCACCGCCACCCCCCAGCTCCCGAGCACACGCTCGACCAACTCGCGGACGATCGGGTCGTCGTCGATGACCAGCACCTTCACGCCGCTGAGAACGCCCGGCGATGTCATCCCTGCTCCTCGAGGATGCGGTCGATCTCCATCGGCAGCGCCATTGGGTCGAACGGCTTCGCGATCACGCCCGCCGCGCCCAGCGCCTGCAAACGGGCCCGGTCGGCGGGCTGCAGCTTGGCGGTGAGGAAGATCGCCGGCACGGCTGACGGCAGCGGCCCGCGCAGCCGGCTCAGGGTGGTCGGCCCGTCGATGCCCGGCATCATCACGTCGAGCACAACTGCGTCGAAGACGCCGCCGGCTGCGACGATCTCGATCGCCTCGCCACCGCTGGCGGCGGCGACCACCTCCCAGCCGCCGACCCGTTCGAGGCTGATCTGGGCGATCTCGCGGATCGAGTCGTCATCGTCGACCAAGAGCAGGCGGCGGCTCACTGCGACGCCCCGTTTGACGACAGCGTGAAGAAGAAGCTGGCGCCCTCGCCCTCGACGCTCTCGGCCCAGATCCGGCCGCCATGGTGCTCAACGATGCTGCGCGAGATCGCCAGCCCGAGCCCGGTGCCGCCCTTCTCGCGGGCGTCGGAGGCGTCGACCTGGCTGAAGCGCTCGAAGATCGAGTCGAGCTGGCCAAGCGGAATGCCGCGTCCCTGGTCGCGGACTGAGAAAAGGGCGTGGCCGCCGTCTCCCGCGACCCCGACGGTGACCGCCCCACCCCGCTGGGAGAACTTGATCGCGTTGCCGATCAGATTGGTCAGCGCCTGGACTATGCGGTCGGCGTCAGCGGCGACCGTGAGCGGCTCGACCTCGGTCCGGATCTCCACCCCGGCCTCGGCCGCGACCGCGTCGAGCGCCTGGACCGACTGCCCGACGAGCTCGGTCGCCGCTGTTGGTGCCAGATCGACCCCGGCGCGGCCGGAGTCGATCCGCTCGATGTCAAGGATGTCGTTGATCAGCCGCACCAGGCGGTCGGTGTTGGAGACGGCGGTGGCAAGCATGTGGCTGGCCTCGGCGGGCAGCTCGCCCATCACCCCTCCCTCGAGCAGCCCAAGCGAGCCGCGGATCGAGGTCAGCGGCGTCCGCAGCTCGTGGCCGACGACGGAGACGAACTCGTCCTTGACCCGCTCGGCTTCTTTGCGCGCGGTCATATCGGCCAGCATCCCGATCGCGAAGCGGGGGGCGCCCGAGCCGTCGCGCAGGATCGAGACGGTCAGCAAAGCCCAGAAGGTCGAGCCGTCCTTGCGCCGGCAGCGGGGCTCACGGGCGATCGAATCCTCGCCAGCCGCCACCGCCGCCCCGATCTCGACCAGATCGCCAATGTCATCGGGGTGGGTGATCAGCGAGAAGTCGTCGCCCCGCAGCTCCTCCGCCGGGTAGCCCGTCATCCGTGTGAAGGCCTCGTTGACTTCGGCGATCCGCGGCGCGCCGTCCTCGAACTGGCTAAAGGCGATGCCAATCCCGGCGTTGTCGAAGATCCCGTGGAAGCGGCGCTCGCTCTCCTTCAGCGCCGCCTCGGACTCAACTCGCTCGCTGACGTCCTGGCCGATCGAGATCAGGACCCGCTCGCCGTCGAGCACCGCTTCGGTGACCACGATTTCGGCCGGGAAGGTCGAGCTGTCGCGGCGGCGGCCGGTGAATTTCAGATGCTGGCCGATCACCGGGCCGGGGGTGCCTTCAACCCCGACCAATGGCACCATCTCATCCCAGTCGATCCCTTCGAAGAGGGTGTCGACGGGCTCGTTGTCGAGCTCACCGGGTCCGGCCCCGAAGTAGGCCTCACCCGCCGGGTTGGCCCAGATGATCCGCCCCGCCTCGCTGAAGGTGATGATCCCCTCGGCGACGCTGTCGATGATCGTCTGCACCCGCCCCCGCAGCTGGATCAGCTCAGCCTGGCCAACGTACTGGCGGATCGCTGCCAAGGCCGCGAGGGCGATCGCGAAGAGCAGCAAGCTGAGGTCGGGAAAGAACTTGTCGTGCCACTGGGTGGCGAGCAGGAGCCCGAAGCCACCCACCATCGCCAGCAGCGGCAGCCGTGCCGCCCGCAGGCTCGACTCCAAGCGCGGCGGCGTGAGGGTCCGCTCATCCCCGGCCCCGAGCCGCTCCTGCGCCGCCGCGGCGAGCACGAAGAAAACCGCCAGCAGCACGTAGAGCGAGTCGACCGGATCGCCAGGCGAATAGCTGCTATGCAGCTGCCCATAGCCATAGATCGTGTCAGCGAGGATCAGCAGCCCGAGGCCGACGGCGATCCACCGCAGCGGAATCCGGATCGCCTCGGGGCTGGGGCGGACCAGGACCATGCCCAGGGCCCCAAGCAGGATCAGGTCGGCCACGGGGTAAGCGATCGAGACCGCCGTCGCCAGTGACGCGGGGGCCCCTTCGGTGACTGTCGGGCCAAGCACTAAGTACCAGATAACCGCCGCCGCGCCGACGACGATCGTGGCGCAGTCAAGGGCCAGGCGCAGCCGCTGGGAACGGCTGGCGGCAGCGGTGGGCACCTGCAGCAGAGCGGCCAGCAACAGCGGGTAGAAGGCGAGGAAGAAGAGGTCGGCGACAGAGGGGAAGGTCGGGTCGTCGAAGACGATGTCGTAAATGGCAAGGCTGAGGTCGGCCCCGAGCTCAGCCAGCCAGCCAGCCATGAACAACAGCCACAGGGCGCGCAGCCAGGGTGTCTCGGCGCAGCGCTGGGCGGCGCGCCAGCAGGAGTAGATGACGAGCGCGTCGACTGGGGCGAGAAAGAGAATCTGCAGGCTCCGGTCAGCGCCAGGGATCCAGCCAAGCGCCAGCCAGCTGAGATAGACAACGAGGAAGGCGGCGAGCACGCCGAGCTCGGGACGGTCTCGGATCCCGCCGACGCCGAGCGCTTCCTGGCTGAGCCGTCTAGCGCGGCTCATACTGTGGGCAATGGCTGAGAGGGAACGGGTCCGCTCCGATTTCGCTGACATCTGGCAGCGGTCGCGACCGGAAATCGAGAGCCGGCTTGCCGCCATCGAAAAAGCCATCGCCGCGCCGGGGGATGGCGATGCCGACGCCCGGCAGGAAGCCGCGATCGTCGCCGCCCACAAGCTGGCGGGTGTGCTCGGCACCTTCGGCCTGCACCGGGGCAGCGAGCTCGCGAGCCGGATCGAGGCCGAGCTTGAGGCCGGCGCCGACCCTGCTCCGCTCAAGCCAGCCGCGGCCGAGCTCGCCAGTTTGGTGGCCGAAGCCGAGATCGACGCCTAGCCGGTCTTCCCGCGCGCTCACGCTCGTCGCCCTACGGATACACCGAGCGCAGCCGCGCCGCTTCGGCGACCCGCTCGATCGCGACCGCCTGGCCGGCCTCGCGCCAGGGCACCTCGTAGCGCTCAGCCGCGTCGGCGATCCGCTCCATCGCCGCCTCCAGGTGGTGGCGCAGGCGCGCCGTTATCTCCTCCTCCTGCCAGGAGTAGCGCTGCTGGTCCTGGGCCCACTCGAAGTAGCTGACGGTGACGCCGCCGGCGTTGGCAAGCACATCGGGCACGATCGGGATCCCGCGTTCAGCGAGGATCGCGTCGGCCTCGGGCGTGGTCGGCCCGTTGGCGGCCTCGACGATCAGCTCGCAGTCGAGGCGGCCCGCGTTCTCGGCTGTGATCTGGCACTCCAGCGCCGCCGGGATCAGGATCTCGCAGGGGACCTCCAGCATCCCCTCCCGAGTCGCTTCGACGCCCCCGGGGAAACCGCGCAGGAAGCGGTTCTCGGCGACCCAGGCGAGCGCTTCGCCGACATCGATCCCATCCGGGTTGACGATCCCGCCGGTGACGTCGCAGAGGGCGACGATGCTCGCGCCGCGCTCGGCCATCTCCTTGGCGATGACGGCGCCGACGTTGCCGAAGCCCTGGATCGCGACCCGCGAGCCCGGCACCCCGCGGCCCAGCCGCGCCATCATCGCCTCGGCGCAGATCGTCGCCCCGAGCCCGGTCGCCGCCTTGCGCCCGGCGGTGCCGCCGAGCACGATCGGCTTGCCGGTGACGACACCCGGCGAGGGCTGGCCGACCTGCTGAGAGTAAGTGTCCATGAACCACGACATCTCGCGCTCGCCGGTGGCCATGTCGGGGGCGGGGATGTCGCGGTCGGGGCCGATCACGGGAACGAGTTCGCTGGCGAAGCGCCGCGTCACCCGCTCCATCTCGGCGACCGAGAGGCGGTTGGGGTCGCAGCGGACGCCGCCCTTGGCGCCGCCGAAAGGCAGGCCCAGCAGCGCGCACTTGAGGCTCATCCAGAGCGCCAGCGCCGCGCACTCGCCAAGCGAGACCCCGGGCGCGTAGCGGACGCCGCCCTTGGTCGGCCCGAGGGCGAAGGTGTGCTGGACGCGGTAGCCGGTCAGGCTCTGGATCTCGCCGCTGTCGCGGCGGATCGGGAAGTTGAGGACGATCGCCCGGCGCGGCTCCAGCAGGCGGGCGCGGGCATCAGCCTCGAGGTTGAGCAGGTTGGCGGCCTGGCTGAACTGGGTGACGGCGACCCGCCACAGCTCCGAGCGCCACTCGCCGCCCGGGGAGACCTCATATGCCTCGGTCTCGAGGACGCTGTCCCAGCCACCGCTGCCGCGGCGCTCGGCCCCGATGGCGCCATCGGTCAGGTCAGCCACGACAGGAAAGCACCTCCTCGACGTGGCGCAGAAGGAGATCGGCGATCTGCGGGTCGAAGTGTGTGCCCTTGCCCTCGCGGATCGTCGCGACCGCCTCGGCGACACTCATCGCCGGCCGGTAGCAGCGGTCGCTGAGCAGGGCGTCGAAGACATCGGCGACAGCGGCGATCCGGCCCTCGAGCGGGATCTCCTCGCCGCTAAGCCCCTGCGGATAGCCGCTGCCGTCCCAGTGCTCGTGGTGGCTGAGGGCGATCACCGCCGCCATCTGCAGCAGCTCGCTGTCGGAGCCAGCGAGGATCTCGTGGCCGACCACTGTGTGGCGCTCCATCTCGCGCCGCTCCTCCAGCGTCAGCGCGCCTGGCTTCCGCAGGACATCGTCCGGAGTGGCGATCTTGCCGACGTCGTGCATCGGCGCCGCCGCCCGCAGCAGCAGCACCCGCTCGCGCTCCAAGCCCAGCTGGGCGCCGAGGTAGGCGGCGATCGACGCCATCCGGTTGACGTGCTCGCCGGTCTCCTCGTCGCGCATCTCGATCGCCCTGGCGAGGCGTTCGACCGTCTCCTGGCGCGAGGCGCGCAGCTCCTCGATCGCCTTCGCCTGCGCCGTGGAAAGCTCTGCCCGCAGGGCTTCAGCCTGCTTTTTCGCGGTCACGTCGGTCGATATCCCTGAGATCCCGGCGATTGCGCCGCTGTCGTCGACATATGGGAACTTGACCGTGAAAAAGGTCCGCTCCTCCTCGTCGACGACAAGCGTTTCCTCCGCCTCATAGGTGTCGCCCTGGTCGAGGATCCTGCGATCGGTCACCTCGACGTAGCGCTCGGCGGCGGGCGACATGATGTCTTTGTCGGTGAGCCCGACCAGCTCGTTCGGCGCCAATCCAGCCACTTCGTGGGCGACCCGGTTGGCGATCACGTAGCGGCGCTCTGCGTCCTTGATGTAGATCGGCACCGGCGCCCGGTCCATCAGCGTCTGCAGGCGCTCCTCAAGCGCGCGGTTGTGGGCCCTTTGAGCCAGTTCCAAGTCGCGATTGCGCAGCGCGTTGGCGGCCGTGATCAGCAGCTGGCCGGGCCAGAAGGGCTTGACCAGATAGCCGTGGGCGCCGAGCTGGAAGGTGCGCTCGGCGACGTCCGGATCATCGACCCCGGTGACGAGGACGATCGCCATGTCGGGGAGCTCTTTGGCTGCCTCCTCGACCAGGATCAAGCCCGACTCGCCCGGCATCTGGATGTCGCAGAGGAGGAGCTCGAACTCAGCCGCCGCCAGCTTCGACCGCGCCTCCTTGACGCTATTGGCGAACTCGCACTCGTACTGCCCGCTGAGCGAGCGCTCTATCAGGCGCAGAACCTCGGGCCGGTCGTCGGTGGCGAGGATCCGCGGCCTAGCGCTGCTCGTCATCGACCGACTCCTTGTCGAGCAGGCCGTGAACCGCCCGCAACAGCTCGCTGGCGCTGAACGGCTTCTCGATGAAGGAGCTGCCGCCGTTCTCGGCAAGCGCCCCCGGCGCCAGCACCTCGTGGCTGTAGCCGGACATGAAGATGACCGGCAGCTCGGGTCGCAGCGCCTTGACCTGCCCGACCAGCTCGGTGCCGAGCATTCCCGGCATGATCACGTCGGTCAGCAGCAGGTGAATCGGCTGATCGGCCTTGCCGCAGACCTTGAGCGCTTCGTCGCCGCTGCTGGTGGCGATCACCGAGTAGCCGCCTTTGCTGAGGATGCGTTCGGCCATCCGCCGCACGTCGGGCTCGTCCTCGACGACCAGCACCACCTCGCCGCCGCCGGCCGGGCGCTCATCGCTCTTGGCCTCTCCCTGGCGCGGCGCCTTGGCGCTGGCGGGCAGATGGACCTTGACCGTCGTCCCCATCCCCGGCTCCGAATAGATGTCGATGCGGCCGCCGGCGCCGGTCACGATCCCGTAGACGGTGGCGAGGCCGAGGCCGGTCCCTTCGCCTTTGCCCTTGGTCGTGAAGAACGGCTCGAAGGCCTTGCTGATCGTCTCCTCGTCCATCCCGACGCCGGTGTCGCTCACCTTCAGCCGCACGTAGGTGCCGGCCTCGGTGTCGGGGTGCATGTAGGCGTACTCCTCGTCGAGGTCGGTCCGGTCGACCTCGATTACCAGCCGCCCCCCGTCGGGCATCGCGTCGCGGGCGTTGACGGCGAGGTTGACCAGGACCTGCTCGATCTGGCCAGGATCGGCCTCGACCGGGCAGCGATCCTCGCCGAAGCGAGTGATCAGCTCGACCCGCTCCCCCAGCGCCCGCCGCAACAGGTTCTCCAGCTCGGTGACGACGTCGCGCAGATAGAGCAGCTCCGGCTTGACCACCTCGCGGCGGCTGAAGATCAAGAGCTGGCGGGTCAGCGCCGCGGCGCGCTCGGCGGCGCGGCGGATCTCATCCACATCCTGGCGCGCCTGGGAATCGGCGTCGAGCTCGTCGGCGACGAACTCGGCGTAGTTCATGATCACGCCGAGGATGTTGTTGAAGTCATGGGCGATGCCGCCGGCGAGCTGGCCGACGCTCTCCAGCCGCCGCGCCTGGTTCAGCTGCTCAAGCAGGGCGCGCTCGCGCTCGCCTTCGGTGCGGTCGCTGATGTCGCGGACGGCGGCCGTGGCGAGGATTCCATCCGGGGTCTCGATGCTGGAGAGGCTGATCTCAACCGGGAACTCGGTCCCGTCCTTGCGCACGGCGTAGAGCTCGACGCCAGCGCCCATCGGCCGCGTCCGCGGCTCGACGAAGTAGCCGGTCCGGTGGCCCGGATGGGCCTCGCGGAAGCGTTCCGGGACAAGCGCCTCGACCAGCTTGCCGACCAGCTCCTCACGCGGGTAGCCGAAGAGCGTCTCGGCCTGCTGATTTACGAGCACGATCTGCCCACTGCTGTCGACGCCAACGATCGCGTCGGGAGCGAACTCGAGAAACTGCTCAAACTTCCTTTCCGCCGCCCTGCTGATCGTCACATCGCGAATCGCGGCGGTCGCCAGGCGCCCTTTCTCGGTCTCGATCGAGGAGAGAGATATCTCGGCCGGAAACTCACTGCCGTCGCGGCGACGGCCATAAAGTTCGAGTCCGGCGCCCATCGGACGGGTCCGCGGCTCGGCGAAGTAGCTGTCGCGAAAGCCCGGGTGCTTCTCGCGGAAGCGCTCGGGGACGAGCACCTCGATCAACTCGCCGATCAGATCCTCGCGCCGGTAGCCGAACAGAGCCTCGGTCTGGCTGTTGACGAGGATGATCTTGCCCTCGTCGTCGACCCCGACGATCGCGTCGGGCGCGGCCTCGAGCAGCTGCTCGAAGGTTGAACCTGTGCCGGACGAGGCTCGACTTCCCTTGGCTTCCATCGGCACCTCCTCAAGGCTGAGCCGATTGATCAAGCATTCCCGGTTAGATCCCAGGCCGTCCTAAGAACATAAACGTTTTCAGCTGGAAAGACGAGGAATTAGTCAACTCTCCTTGAGCGGAGGCGCCCCTGTCCTTCAGCCGGCGCGATGCCTAGGTCGCGCTTCGCGATGCCTGGCCCAGCACTTCGCGAAGCCGACGAGAAACAAGCGTGCGCAGGCGTGGGGACTGGATTCGGCCGACCCATTTCTTCACCTGAGCCTGATCGAAATCCGCCGGCAGGGAGAGCTCGGGGAAGAAAGCCCGGCTACCGGTGGCCGCACGGACATAGACGGTGTCAAAGAGAGCCTTGTCTGGGGAGGCCAGGTATCCGGTCTCCTCGGAACCGCCATAGCCGCCAAAGAGATCAGGGGCAAGATGGTGGACCTCGTAGATCCCAATAGTGGTCGTGATGCGCCGAGTCCGATCGAGCGACGCCACCGAGACCTGCCGCGGAATCTGTTCGATCATCTCGTGACGAGACAGGGCCGACCAAAACGACACATAGGCCGGAAACGGCGCTGTCAGAAAGGGTGCGACGACGAACGGCGCGATATTACGATCAAGCGCCCACAGGCCCCGACGCAGCCGGCGGACAAGCCCAGCCTCCTCCATCGCACGCAGGCGCCGGCCAGCAGTGCCCTGGGCGGTCTGCCAGAGCGCGGCCGCCTCGCCCGTTGTTATGGCCGCGCGATTCATGCTCACCAACTCGGCGTAGGCCGTAACTGGCTTCACCGTGCTGCCTCCAGCCCTTCGGCGACGAAAGTCTGCATCTGCACCCAGGCCTCTTCGCCCTGATAAAGCTCAACCGCCTCCGGCTCAAGGAAAGGAAGGACCTGATCGCGAAAAGCGGCGTACGGCAGCTGCAGGGCCCGCTCGGCGGCTTCGGTCAGAACGTCGGGGTCAAGCGAGCCCGATGGCAAGGGGCGATGTCGAAGCAAGAGCTCGAGATCGAACACATCGCGCGCCTGGGTCTCGGAGCGCCCGGCGAGAGCAAGGGCCTTCTGTTCAAGCGGAGTGTCACCGACATAGTGCTGAACAACCGGTGGGCGCAGCGCATAAGGCGCGACCACCTGGCCGGGTATCGGCTCCAAGCGATACTGACCCTGGCCCTCCCGGTAGCTGAACTCAATCTTGGTTCGAATCAGCTCATAGTGGCCCGGAGCCTCGACCGCCACCTTCCAATGCTGGGTGGTCTCGGTGTGCTTTGGGTTGGAAGACTCGGCAACCCGCAGACCGGACGCGCGCAGCAAGACCTGCATCGGGACAGAAGAAAGGGCACTCCCGACCTTCTCGGCAAGACGCCACGCGGGCACGCCGGCAACATCAAGGTCAATGTCCTCCGAGTAGCGCACGCTGCCCAGGAAGTAGCGCAGGTTCGCGCCTCCCTTCAGCACATAGCGGGTCGGGTCAAGGCGCTTTGACAACAGCTCGAGAAAAGCGACGTGAAATAGCTCGGTTACCTGCGGGCGTGTAAGGACTTTCATGCCTCAAGAATACATATTAAGAGCGTTTTTAGCCTTTAATCTGTTGTCTTGTGGCCACTTACTAGCCTCTGAGCTCCATTGCTCTGCCCGGCTCGATGTCCTAGGCTCGCTCAGGTGGTCTCGCGATTCGCAACACCACTGGCTGTCGCAGCTTTGCTCACCTTGGCCCTGAACCTGACTGGCGGCCATGCGACCAACGCGCGAGGCGCCCCAATCGCAACTGCCAGCGCGAAGCGTTGCGGATCATTTGAGATGCCCGGGCTCTTGACCAAGGTGCGAGTCAGGGTCACCAAGGGACCGGTTGGATGCACGCAGGCCTACCAGGTGATGAAGAAGCTCTTTGACCGCGGCCCCGGCTCTGAACCCGAGGGGTGGAATTGCATTGGGCCTCAGACGGGATATGCCCGCTGCAGCAAGAGCGACCCTCGCCGCGTAATCGTTGCCCACTTCTAAGGCGAGCCTCGCACCGCGGGATCCGCTCTGGGCCGGGAAGACCCCGGCATCCCTGGGAAGGGATGGAATGCGCCCGGAGGGAATCGAACCCTCGACCTTCGGTTGGAAAGACCGACGCTCTTTGGAACCCGTGAAGGTCCCGTTGACCACTGAGCTACGGGCGCTCGCTGTTCCCAAATAATCCGGGGGGATTCTGACGCAACTGGGCGTTGGATGGCGTGCGGTCTGGCGGGGCTGCCGAGGCACGCGATCAAGGCCGGCCTCTGGCTCGTGGTAGAAGTGGCTGATGACCGCTCCTTCTCCCTCGACCAATCTGCCCACTCGTCGGCTCGGCGGGTCCGAGCTTGAGGTCTCGGTCGTCGGCCTTGGCTGCAACAACTTCGGCAAGCGGCTTGACCTGGAGGGCACCGCGGCTGTGCTGGGGGCGGCGCTCGATGCCGGGGTGACACTGTTCGACACCGCCGACATCTACGGCGGCGATGGGGCCAGCGAGCGGCTGATGGGCGAGGCGCTGGAGGGCCGGCGGGACGAGTTTGTGATCGCGACCAAGTTTGGCTGGGGGTGGAGCGACGGCGCCGATGTGCCCGACGCCGCGCGCGGCTCCCGCGAGTACATCCGCTGGGCGATCGAGGGCTCGCTGCGGCGGCTGCGGGTCGAGCGGATCGACCTCTACCAGTACCACAAGCCCGACGGGGTCACGCCGATCGCGGAGACGCTGGCGGCGCTCGATGAGCTCGTCAGAGAGGGCCTGGTCGGCGCGATCGGCTGCTCCAACTTCAGCGCCGCCGAACTTGAAGAGGCCGAGCGGATCGCCGGCGATCAGGGCCTGGCCCGCTTTGCCACCCTGCAGAACCAGTACAGCCTGCTCGAGCGCGGGATCGAGGCGGAGGTCGCCCCGGCCTGCGAGCGGCTCGGCGTCTCGATCCTCCCTTACTTCCCCCTCGCCAGCGGCCTGCTCAGCGGCAAGTACCGGCGCGGCGAGCCCGGCCCGGCGGGAAGCCGACTTGCTTCGGGAGGGCCAGCCGGCAGCGACGAGCAGTTCGCTGCGGTCGAGGCGCTGGAAGCCTTCGCGGCCGAGCGCGGCATCGGCGTCCTCGATGTCGCGATCGCCGGCCTCGCGGCTCAGCCCGCGGTCGGCTCGGTGATCGCCGGGGCGACGAAGCCCGAGCAGATCGCCGCCAACGTCGCCGCCCTCAGCTGGACGCCAAGCCCAGAGGACCTCGCCGAGCTCGACCGCATCGCCCCCGCCTAAGCGGCGAAGCGCTGGGCAGAACGAGCGCGGGCTTTCGCCGCCTCAACGTCGCGGTTTTTAGCCGGCGCCGAGGTGACGAGCCTGTCAAGCAGGCGCCGGGACACCTCGGCGACAGCCTCGACCGCTTCCTCGAATGCCTCGGCATTCGCCTGCGAGGGCTTGGTCGAGCCGCTGATCTTGCGCACATACTGCAGCGCCGCGGACCGCACCTCGTCCTCATTCGCGGGGGGATCGAAGTTGTGGAGAGTTTTGATGTTTCTACACATGCCCCGATCTTAAATGGCGCCCTCAGCGCTTTGTCACTTCCAGTGACAAATCAGCTGCTAGCCGCAGGGCACTTCGAGCTTCGCCTGGCGCTTGCTGAGCTTGCCGTTCTGGGCAGTCAGTGATGCGGTCGACACCGAGGAAGCCGCGCAGAGGTTACGGTTGTTGACGAAGAGGCCCCTGCGCCCTCCGCGGGTGGTCAGGGTCAGCTTCGAGACCGGGACGTCGGGAAGGGAGCCGAGGTCGACGCTGAGGCGACCGTCGACGAAGCCGATCTTGGCCTCGAGGTTGAGGTCGAGCTTGCCGCTCAGGGCCGCGACCAGATCGGGCAGCTTGTGGCTCGAGGAGCGCATGTAGAGCGGGCCCGCCAGAGGGGTGTCGAAGAGCGGGGTGGCGATCTTGGCGTAGCCGTAGATCGAGTCCTTCGGGCAGGCGTGGGCGGCGAATTCGCTCTCTTTGCAGACGCTGCGAATGTGGGCGGGGTCCAGCTGCTCGGAGTCGGGGAAGACGATCGAGGCCCGCTTGATGTTGGCGCTTCCCGCCGGCAGCTTCAGCACGGTCCTGATCGCCGGGTGGCCGATGTGCCTGGTGGCCGAGGCCTTCCCGAGCACCTTCATCCGCAGCGAGGGGTTGAAGCGCAGCGAGGCGCAGCCGAGCACCTGGAACGGCGAGGAGACGCTTGCCGTCGCTCCCCCGTCGCCTTCGATCAGGGCGTCGACCGAGCTCGGGCGGCAGTTGGTGGGATTGGTGATGAAGCCCGGCCGATCGATGTTCAGCGTCATCTGCCGCAGGTTGAGGCGGACGCCGTTCTGGGCCGACGGGAGCTGGGTTTTCATCGCCAGGCGCCCGCTGCCCGGATCGACTTTCAGCGGCAGCCTCATCGCGATCGTGCCGAGGTCGATCGGGCCGGCGGTGCCGGGAAGGATGACCACGAGGCTGAACCCGGCGCCTTCGTAAGGGCCGGCCAGGTAGACCCTGCCCGACTTCATGTAGAAGGGTTCGCTGCCGGCCCCGACGGCGGCGATCGCCGCGCCGACCCGCGATCCCGAGGGACAGCTTGGATCGGCCGCCTCCGCGGCGCCTTCGCGCCCTGCCGCCGCCGCGATCGCGGCATCGGGACAGGTTGGGACGCTGCCCAGCGAGGCCGATATGCCCGGTGGGAACGACATTTCCAGCCCGCTCAGTTCCTGTTCGCCGTCTTCGCGGGTCAATTTGATGGTGAGGGCGCTGGAGGCGCCGGCGACGGGACTGGTGGACCCGGCCCGGAACCCCGGCTTGAAGGGCCGGTTCCGCGAGTCGCTCACGCAGGGCCCGCCATGGGCGCCCGAGGTGATCGCGAAGGCGTCGCTCGCATCGACCGCGCCCGTCCCCGACCAGGGGGTGAAGCGAGCGCTCGCCACATAGCTGCCGCAGGTGCCGGGGTTGACGAAGGGCGCTCGCTCGCCACCGAAGAAGTGGAGCCCGATGCGTTCGATCGGGATCTGCGGGCTTTCGCCGAAACGGGCGGTCAGATGGCCGCCTTTGTCGACCGCCACGTCGGCGAAGAGCTTGATCGCCATCCCGCCTTCGCCGGCGACGATGTAGGCGGGCAGCGTCGCCGCGCCCTGGCCCGGGCCTCGTTCGGCATCGAAGATCGACCCGGTCAGGGGGCCGCCCAGAAGTGGGCTCACGATTTCCACCGTCCCCAGCTTCGACGAGTCGGGGCAGTCGGTCAGGCCGCTCGCGTCGAGCTCCGCCTGGGCCGGCGTGCAGGCGGTGAGGCCGTTGGCGACCGAGGGGTTCAGCGACAGCCCCGCCGGCAGCGTCGTCACCGCTTCCTCGAGGTCGGATTCGGAGACCGCTCCGGCTTCGTCCAGGCCCTGCTGCGGGAGTTTCATCTCGATGTCGAGCCCGGTCGGTCCGCCGGCCATCTGGCTTGTCGGTCCCACCGTCAGCGAGGGGTTGAAAGGCGTCTGCCCGCAACCGGTGAAACCCCGTGGCGATCCCCACTGTTCAGCCGCCAGGCCCGGGTACGGCGCCGGGTAGGCGCCGCCCGCCGTGGGATCACCGATCAGCCCGGGAGAAGCGTGGGTGAGGATCGAGCCTTCCTGGAAGCTGCCGGGATGGGGCCACGAGTCGAGCTTGACCGAGAGGTTCGCCGGCACGCCGCACGAGGTTGGCAGCCTGAGGAAAGGCCGCGGCGGCAGCGTCGCCGCACAGGCCGGCCCGACCCCGCCGAGGGGGTTCCCGGTCGGCGGCACCTGCCCCGGGCAGGCTCGCTTCGGGGTGTGGGCCGGATCGCCCGGGACGCCCCAGAGGGCCACCCTCATGCCGGCTATCGGCGTGGTCTCGTTCATCCGCGTCAGGTCGATCGAGAGCTGACCGTCGCCGCCGGGGCTGATCTTGCCCTCGAATGTGACCGGGCTCCCAGACTGGTTGAAGCCGAAGCGGGCTGGGACACCCGGCGGGGCGATCATCCGGTAGAAGGGGATTTCCGCCGAGAAAAGCCCACTTATGACACCAGGAGAAAAGACGGTCAGGATTCCGACCTGGGAGTCCGCCGGGCAGTTGGAGTTTCCGTTGGCCCCGGCCAGCTGTTCCAGGCTGCAGGGAGGCACGGCCGGCGGGTCGGCGACAAGGCCCGGCGGCAGCTGCACGAAGAGATCCTTGACCGCTTCCTGCGGCCAGTATTCGCCGAAAACGGGGTCGCTTGCCGCAGGCGCGTTCAGGATGATCGAGGAGATCACTTCGTAGGGATGCCCGCCCGCCTGGAAGTAATCCGGCGCCGCATTGCCGACGATAGGAGCGTCCGCGATGCGGAGGTCGAGGCAACCCGGAGAGAGGCCGAACTGGTGCTGGTTGCTCGCGTCGCATCCCAGCGCCGGAGTCGCGCCGGCGCCAAGCAAGACCGAACCGACGAGCAGGGTGAGCCCCCAGCGCACTGCATGCCGCTTAGCCATGCCGCTTGCCCGCCTTGCTGTGCCGCCGGTGGCGCCTGTGCTTCTTCGCCCTGTGCCCGCGAGGAGGCTGCCGGTCGGCGGTGGCCCAGGCGGCGGCGGTGGCCGGGTCGAGATCGGCAGGCGGCGTGCTCGTCGCGGGCCGGCACTCATCTCCCGAGTCGCAGGGAGGCGCCGCTGGGGGGGGCTCGCTGAAGCCGCCGCCGACGCGGGCGTCATAAACATCCATGTTCTGATCGCCGTCGCGCCCCAGCAACTGGCCGCGCGTCGCGAAGAAGACATCGTCGCCGTCGCTGGACGCGTCGAGGAAGAAGGCAGCGACATCCGGCCGGCCGCCAGAGAGCATCTGCGTCAAGCCGGTCGTGGTGTCGAACTCGTATACGTCCGCGCTTTCGTTTTCGTCGTAGGGGGAGAGCCGTTCTTCGCTCGTGAAGAAGACGAACTTCCCGTCTGGCGAGAGCGCACGGTTCAGGTAGGCGTCGCCGGCGGCGAAGCTGAGGATCAGGCTGCCTTCGTCGTGGATGTTGAAATCGGCATCCCTGGTCGCTTTCTGACCGTTGGGGTTACACGACGCGCACTGCAGGCGTTCGTCCCCTTCCGCGTCCGCCGCGGAATAGACGTAGACCTCTTTGCACTGGGTGGAGGTGCCGGTCGGACAGGTGCTCCCGTGTTCGTACCCAGTCAGTTCCGACGTCCCCTCGGTGACGAACAGGAGGTGCTTGCCGTCGGGAGAAACCCGTGACCACTTTCCGCCGTTCTTCCAGCCCGTGCTGCCGAGGATTCGCTGCAGCTCGGTGCCGCTGTTGATCGCGGCGACCTGGTGGATGGCCCCTTCGTGCCAGACGAAGATCCGCGGCGTGCTCCCGGTCGGCCTGCCGGCGACCAGCTGGTTCGGGCCGACGAAGTAGACGTAGGAGCCGTCGTCCGAGACCCCGGCCACCCCTTCCGCGGCATCGGCGATCCCGTCGGCGGGGTTGTGATCGACCGAGAGCAGGGTCAGGTGGTGGCCGCTCGGTGCGCTCAGTTCGTAGCGATAGAGCTTGGAGACGCCTGGCTCGTCGGTCGGAGCATCTTCGGTCAGAGCCTCGGTGCTGGTGAAGAAGACCTGCGAGAGGTCGGCCGACGCGTTCCAGAAGGTGGCGGGCTGAGCGCCCAGAGGGTCGCCGCCGCCGGGACCGCCGCCGTTGGTCTTCTCGGAGGCGTTGATTTTGACCGTGGTGTCGTCGGAGGTTGTGGCTGTTTCCCGGTCGTCGCGCAAGTAGAGGCGTCCATTGGTCGCGGTGTTGCCACTGAGTGGGACCATGAACATCACCCTCGAGCCGTTGGTCGAGACCGCGTGGGGCGAGTAGTTCTTCGCTCCCTGGCCAATTTTGGAGATCGTGGGACCGCCGCCCTCGGCCAGGGGGAGCACGCCGACCAGCCGCACTTCCCCGTCCGCCCACTCGTACAGCCTCGGGCCCTGGGCCAGCGTCGCCGCGCTCGCGGTCAGGTTGCGCGTCGATTCGAAGACGACGTGGCTGAGGTCGGCCGAGACGCCGGCGATATCCGGAAGTTCGGTGTCTGGACCGGTGGTCTGCCCAACCGGATGCGGACTCTGCAGGCTGGATGCGTCACTCCGCAACCGGTAGGCGCCGGGGCCGGGAGAGAGCAGGTCTTCGCGCAGGTAGAGGTTGGTGATTTCCTGGACGTTCGGCCCTTCTCCGTTCAGCGCCGACGTCGAGCGGAAGACGGCTTTTGACAGGTCCGGGGCAAATTCCCCCTCGTAGTGGGATTCCCGTTCGTTCAGCACCGACCCGGCCGGCGTCGGCGGCTCGGGTGGAGTGATGCCGTGGACCGCCCAGCCGCTCACAGGGTTGCGTACGGACATGTATTCGGCTGTGAACGGAAGCCCACCGATGTCGCCGGCGCCGGCGAAGGAGGAGAACTGGAAGGCGCCGCCACCCGTCGCCGCCCGGATCCTCTCGGTGTTGACCAGGACGTCGGCGCCGTTGCGTTCCGCCGGCGCAAACGAGCTGACCAGCTCGTAGGCGCGGCAGTCGGGCAGGTACCCCGCCTGCTGTGCGACCCGCAGTGATTCGTTCGCGCAGGCCGAGCCGGGCGCCGCTTTCGGAGTCGTCAGCGTCCCGTCGGGGCCGAAAGTGGTCCCGGCCGCGTTCGTCGCCACCAGCCGGTAGTGGTAGGTCGTGGACGCCTGCAGACCCGAGAGGACCTGGGAGACCGCGACCGGGCCGATGCCTTTCGCGACCGCCGCGTCTTGCGTGGCGGGCACGCTCACGCAAGCCCCGACGGCGCAGTCGGCCGGGCCGTACTCGAAGTAGTAGGTGGCGGCGGCCCCGCCGCCGTCGACGTACCCGGAAACGCGCGCGCGGCTGGGAAGCGGCGTGGCCAGCCCGGGCGTGACCACCGGTTTCACCGGGGGCGCCAGCGGCCCGTAGACGTAGACCTTGCCGGTCGAGCTGTCGGAGACGTAGACCCGCGAGCGCGGCCCGTCCGCCGCCACACCGCCAACGGTGGTGAGCTGGCTGGGGCCGAAGGCGCCGATCGACGCAGGGGCGACCGCACCCGATGCGTCGTACTCGGCGACTTCGGCGCCCGTCGCCAAGAAGACATGGCCAGTGGACGGGTCAACCGCCACGCCCCGGCCGACCGCGCTCGAGAGCTGGTACTGCAGCGCCCCGGCGCCGTTGAGTTTCGTAACCACACCGTTCTTTTTGCTGACGAAAAGAGAACCCGCCGTCGGCCCCGCTCCCGCCGCCAGCTCGCAGGGCTGCGGAGAGGTGAAGTCGGCGCTGAAATCGGCGTTGGTCGGCGGGCCCGTCGTCGGCACGAACTTGTGGACTTTGCCTTTGGTCGCGTCACCGATATAGACGGCGCCGCTCGGGTCGACCGCCACCCCACAGGTTTCGCCAAAGACGGCGCCGCCACTGCCGCTGCTGGTCAGCTGGCCGAGATAGGCGCCGGTCGGGGCAAAGATCGCGACGACGTGGTGGGTCGAGTCGGCGACGTAGATGTCGCCGTTGGTCAGCGGGCTGCCAGAGTTGTCAATCGCGACCTGCGCCGCGGCCGGAGTGGAGAAGGAGAACCCGTTGAACGGCGTCTGGTCGCAGTTAGGGGACGCGACACCGGTACAGAGCGTGGTGGCAGCGCCGTCGATGACGTTGGTGTTGAGCGCGGAGAATTTCTTCGCGGCGAGGTTGCTGTCGAACCTGCTGATCGTTTTGGCGCCTACGTCAAGCACGTAGACGTCTCCGTTGGACTGGTCGACGGCGATGTTCTGGGGATTCTGGAAGCTCCCGAAGCTGGCGATCGGCAGATGGGCCAGCGGCGGTTCCGCTGCCGCCAGCGCCGGCAGCGCCGACGCGACAGACACGAACAGGGCCAAGACCGAGAGGAGCCGCCTCATCATTTCCTCACGCTGCAACCGCGGGTCGCGGTCGCGGTCACGCTGTGGCCGCCGGCAAAGCTGTAGGTGGCCTGCGCCAGCGGAAAGACGATCGCCGTGAAGCCCCGCGGCACTGCACAGCTTGCTTCGAGGTAGCTGCGCTCCTCGCCCCGGTATCGGAAGCGCCGCTCCAGCGTCAGGTCGAAGTGGGTGACGTGGACCAGGCCGCCCGCGGCCCGCGGCAGCTTCGCCACCAGCTTCGTGTCCCCCGCGGCGGCCTTGTCGATCACGAACGGCATCACGAACGACACCGGCGGGGCCTTGCTGTGGACATCGGCGAGGGCGGCGACGTGGCCGTTGGCCAGCCTGCCGTTGAAGGTCAGGATCCGGCCATCGAAGTCGAACGGCGCCTGGCCGGGGATGCTGATCTGGCCGCTCAGGTGCCCGTGGCCGACCAGGGCAGAGCCGCAAGCCTCCAGCGCCTCGTCCAGATTCGTCGCCCGGATCCGGACCGAGCGGCAGATCGGCAGGCCCTGGTAGCCGAGCTGGCCCCGTTTGCCGACGTCGATCGAGATCTGCCGCAGCTGCGGCAGGCGGCTCCCGTCCGCCGTCGAGAAGTCGCTGCTGAGGCTGATCGCGACCGGCACCGCCCTGGTGCGGGGCAGGAAGTGCGGCGTTATTTCACCCTGGAGCGAGGCGATCAGGTTGCCCGACTGGGCGCGCTCGCCACTCGCGCCGGCGACGCCTAAGGCCATCGACGCCACGGCGACGCAGACAGCCACTCTGATCGACCTCTCGCGCACGCCTATTTGAAGTGGTTGTTGAAGAGGCAGTATTTGAAGCCGAAGCCGAGCACCAGGTCGTTGGCGCGGTTGCCGCTGTGGACGAAGCGGGAGAGCAGCCCCTGGGCCTTCACCCGGTGGGCTTCGCTGAGCGCCTTGCCGGTCTTCCTGAGGAAGAAGTTCTGGATCTTGAGCCGGGCCAGCCAGGCGGTGAGCACATCGGCATCAGCTTGCGGCTTCGGGATCGTCAGCAACCGCGCCCGGGCGGTGTCATAGAAGCCGGCGCCCCTGACGAACTTGGGGCCAGCGAGGGTGACCTTGTTTTTTTTGAACTCGGCGAGGCCGTCGCTGAGCATCGGCGTCGCCTTGGTCGTGCCGGCTTTGCAGATTTCCTCGGCCCGATCGACGTATTCGGATTTGGTCAGTTCAGCGCCAAGAGCCGGCGCGGCGGACACGAGAGCCGCGATCGCCGCCAGCGCAAAGCACAAGAGCCTCCCCCGGAGTTCCATGCGGCGAGAAGTTAGACAGTCGAGGCAGCGAACTCAAAAATCGACCGGCTAGCGCGGCTCGAGCTCGGGCAGGATCCGGGCCAGCGGCGCCGGCAGCCACCAGACCCGGTCGCCGACGAGCAGCATTAGCGCCGGCAGCAGGACGATCCTGATCACGGTCGCGTCGAGCAGGACGGCCACCGCCAGGCCGGCGCCGATCTGGCTCATCATCGCCAGCGGCGCGCTGGCATAGGCCATGAACACCGCGCCCATCACGACCGCGGCGCCGGTCACCACCCGGGCCGTCTTTTCCAGGCCGACGTAGATCGCCCGGGCGTGATCGCCGTCCTCGCGGTAGATCTCGCGCATCCGGGTGACGAGGAAAACGGCGTAATCGATCGAGAGGCTGAAGGCGACGGTGAAGATCGACATCGCGGCGCCGACGTCGAGCACCGGGTTGCCACCCAGCGGCCAGCCCTGGGGGACGTGGCCGATCAGCGAAAGGACGCCAAAGGAGACGGCGACGGTGACGAGGTTGAGCGAGACCGCGATCGCGGGCAGGAGAAGGGAGCGGAGGAAGACGACCAGCATCAGGAAGGTGGTCACGGTCACCATCAGGATCAGCAGCGGCAGCCGGCCGCTGGCGAAACGGCCGTAGTCGATCAGCTGGGCGCTGCCGCCCCCGACCGCGACGTCAACGTGGGCGCTGCGGGCGAGGCCGCCGGCCCGCTGTCGGAGGGTGGCGTAGAGGTCGGCGGCACCGGAGGAGTTGAGCTGGCTGTCGCCGATCACGAGCAGGCGGGCAGCCTTGCCCCCCGCCGCGATGTCAATCACCTGCTCGACGTTTTCGCGGCTGCTGGGCGAGCCCCCGTCGAGGACCGAGAGCGCGAAGTAGCCGGAGTCGAACATCCCCGGCGAGTTCTCGCGCAGCTGGCTGACGTTGCCGTTCAGTTCGCTGCTTTCGGCGCCGAGTTTGACGCTCGACTTCCGCAGTTCGCTCTGCAGCGGCAACGAGCTGTGGAAGCCTTCGGCGAGTTTGCGCTGCAGTTCCCCGGCGCCGCCGCCCAACCGCGAGACCCCCGCCGCCAGCTGTTCGGATCCTCCGCCCAGGTTCTTCAGGCCGCCGCCCAGATTCTGCGACGCCTGCGAGAGGCGGTCGACCCCGTTCTGCAGTTCGGTGCCACCGCTGGCCAGGGTGCTGAGGTTGTCGTAGAGCGTGGCCGAGACTTTGCGCAGGCGTTTGATCTCGCGCTTGGCCCGGGCGAACTGGAGAGCCAGATGGGCGGCCCGGTCGGCGTCTTCCTGCAGTTCCGGCGCGCTCGCGGCGCGGCGGGCGAGGTCGGCCTGCAGCGGGCGGGCGCTGCCCAGCCCTCCCTTGGCGACCTCGGGCAGCAGTTCGGTCAGGGCGAGTTTGAGCTGCAGAGCGCTGAAGCGGACCGAGCGCTGGCCGGAGACCAGGCGATCGGTGCCAGCGGAGACCTGTTCGATCGCGCCCACCGCTTTGTCCCCTCCGGCGGCGGCTTTGTCGAGGCCGGCAACGATCGCGAGGGCGCCCTTCTCCGCCCGTTCGGAGCCGGCGCCGAGCAGGCCGGCGCCGGCAGAGCCCTGGGCCAGCCCCGAGCGCAGCCGCGAGACACCGCTTGCCGCCCTGCCCAGGCCACTGCCCACCTTCTGCGTGCCGGCCAGCTTCGAGTTCGGCCCGCCGGCGATCAGTTCGTTGCCTTCTTCGCGCAGTGGCCCGACTTTGCGGGCGATCTGGCCCGGCCCAACCACGGCCTCCACGCCCGGCACCTTGGCGACCTGGCGCTGCCAGCGCTCGAGCGCTTCAAGCCGGGGCTGAGCCCCGATCGAGCCCTTCGTGGTCGAAGCGACGACAACGAACGGCGCCCCCCACCCCGGTCCGACCACGCGGTTGATCAGGTCGGCGTCGCGGCGCACGTGGCTGTCCGGCGGCAGCTGTTCCAGCCCGGAGGAGCCGACCGCCAGCGACAGGGTCGGGATCGCCACCACCAGCATCAGCGCCGTGATCGCGATCGCGGTCGGCCCCGGCCTCTTCAGCGCCCCCCGGACCAGGACCATCAGGCGCGCCCGGGGCGCCGCCTTGCTCCCGATTCGCCAGCGGTTGACGTTCTTGCCGAGCAGGGTGAGAACGGCAGGGCCGACCGTCCAGGCCATCAGGACGCTGAGCGCGGTGGCGAGGACGACGGCGCCGTTGAGGGAGGTGAAGACCCCTTTCGGTATCGCCAGGAAGGCGACCAGGAGGGAACAAAGCAGGGTGCTGCCGGCAATCAGGATCGTGCGACCAGCGGTCCGCCGGGTCTCGGCCGCGGCCAGCGCCGGCGAAGCCGCCACTTCAAGCTCCTCGCGGAACCTCGAGACCATCAGCAGCGCGTAGTCGACCCCCAGGGCCAGGCCCATCATCGAGGAGACCGGCGGCGCGACCGGGTCGATGTTGATCCAGCGGCTGAGGATCGCGATCACGCCGCGCGAGGCGACCACGGTGGCGACGCCGAAGACGATCGGGACGACGGCCGCGACCGGCGAGCGGAAGACGAGCAGCAGCACGACCAGCAGGATCGGCAGGGCGATCAGCTCGCCCCGCTGCCCGGCTTCGTCGGCCGCTTCTTTGGTGCCGGCGAGGAAGCTGGCGATGCCGGTCGCGGTCGCGGTCACCGGCGACGAGATGTGCGCCCGCACCAGTTCGTCGAGATGGGGAGCGGTCTGACCGACCGCCTCGCTGATCCCGACGTGGAAGTCGACGATGATCAGCGCCGCCCGCGGACTCGGCCGCAGGCCGTGGATGAAGTTCTGGTCCCAGGGCGAGAGCGTCGTCACCTTGGGGTCGCGCTGCAGCTCGCGGATCAGCCTCGGGCCCTGGCGGTCGAGTTCGGCCGCCGGCCCGCGCAGGAGGACGGCGAAGGGCGCGGAGTCGCCGAAGTGGGCCTTGAGCTGGGCTTCGGCCCGGGCCGATTCCGTGCCCGGCATGTCGACCGCGCCCGGGACCAGCCTGCTCTCGACGTCTTTGCCGAGGGCGCCGAAGATGACGAAGAGGGCGATCGCGACGATCACCACCCGGCGCGGATGCCGCAGCAGCGCCGCCCTCAAGCCGCCGGCTCCAGGAAGCGCTCGATCGCGGCGAGCGTCTCTTGCGGCGACTCCCAGAGCAGGTTGTGGCCGTTGGGGACCTCGACCAAGGTCAGCAGCTCGCCGAGCGCCTCTTCGTAGCGGGCCTGCAGGTGGGGTTCGACGTGGGAGGACGCGGCCCGCACGATCAGCGTCGGGCAGCCGGCGATCGCCGGCGCCGGCCGCGTCATCTCACTCCAGGCGACCACCGCCGCGGCGGGCGAGAAGCGGAAGCGATAGCGGCCGTCGGGGCCCTTGCGGACGTCGTCTTCGACGTAGGCGGCGACCACCTCGCGCGGCGAGGCGACCGTCGTCGGGCTGGAGAGGATCGCCTGGATCGCGCCCTCGATCGTGGCGAAGCTCCAGTCGAGCCGTTCGGTTTCGGCCGACCGCAGCGCCTGCGCCGGGGGGATTTCCAGGCCAGGGTCGAGCAGGGCCAGGCGCGCGGTGCGCTGGCCGTGCCGAGCCGCGGCCGCGGCCGCGATCCGGCCCCCGAAGCTATGGCCGATCCAGCTCGCGCGCTCGACGCCGAGGACGTCGAGCGTCTCCAGCAGGTCGCCGACGTGGGACTCCTCATCCCAGGGGGGCTCGAAGCCGGACTCGCCGTGGCCGCGCAGGTCGACCGCGACCACGAAGCGGCCCGGCGCCGCCAGGCGCCGGGCCAGGGCGTCGAAGACGCCTCCGTGTTGGGTGAGGCCGTGGACGCAGACCACGCAGTCGGCATCCGCCGCGCCCCAGCGGCGAGTTTTGAGCACCATCCGATCGGCCTTTGGCGGAGTCGCCGAGCCCTATCCGAACTTGCGGAACAGTTCGATCTTGGACTCGCCGATCTGCTCGCGCCGCTCGCGGTCTTCGACCCCTAGCCCCTCTTCGGGCGCCTGGCAGAGGACGCCGATCTTGCCGACGTGGCGGTTGAGATCGGTCTCGTAAGCCGCCTCGACGACGTCGTCGAGGGCAACCGTCTTCGCCAGCGTCGGCTGGATCTTGCCCAGGTCGACGAGGCGATTGAACTCCAACGCCTCCTGCAGGGTCGAGCCGTGGCTGCCGATGATCCGCTTCGCCTTCATCCACAGGTAGCGGTTGTCGAAGCTGTGCTCATAGCCGGTGCTGGAACCGCAGGTGACCACCCGCCCACCCGGCCTGACCAGGTACACGGAGGCCGGGAAGGTTGCCGCTCCCACGTGCTCGAAGACGACGTGTGGATCTTCTCCCAGCTCGCGCCGGACGATGATGCGCATGCCTTTGCCGAGCGCCTTGCCGGTCAGCCCCTCCAGGCCCTCCTCGTCGCGGCGGATGATCAGGTCGCAGCCGAGCTCTTCCAAGACCCGGGCCTTGCTCTCGGAGTTGACGACGCCGACAGCGATGCCGCCGCCGTTGCGGACGAGCTGCACCGCGTAGCTGCCGAGACCGCCGGCGGCGCCCCAGATGAAGACGATGTCGCCCTGCTTGAAGGGGGCGCCATGGGGGCTGACCAGCATCCGGTAGGCGGTCATCCCGCAGAGCGTGTTGCAGGCCGCCTCCTCCCAGGTCAGGTGGCGCGGCTTCGGCATCAGCTGGGTGTTTTTGACGATCGCGTAGTTGGCGAGACCGCCGAAGTTGGTCTCGTAGCCCCAGGCCAGGCTCTGCGTGCCAAGCACGGCGTCATCCAAGGCCATCACCTGCTCGGCGTCGCCCCAACCCGGCCAGACGACGACGCTATCGCCGGGCGAGTGATGCCTGTCGCCATCGCCGGTAGCGACGACGATGCCGGCCGCATCGGAGCCGAGCACGTGGTGGGGCTGGTCGTGACGCTCGTTCCAACCCCCCGATTTCGCCAGGTGGTTGAGGAAGACGAAGGTCGGGATCGGCTCGAACCGCGCCGACCAGACGGTGTTGTAGTTCATCGCGCTGGCCATCACCGCGACCAGCACCTCGTCCGGGGCCAGCTCCGGCATCGGCACATCGCCGACCTTCAGGGTCTCGCGGATGTCCTTCTCCGGTTTGTCCCAGAGCCGGGCGGCGTCGTCGCGCTCGACATAAGCCGCCTTGTAGGTGTCCGGTATACCCCCGGCCAGAAGCTCCTCGACCATCGTGTCGGCAACGGCTGCGCTGGAAAGACTCACTGTAATCCCCCTGTTTCGAACGTTTGTTTCTCAAGCCAGTCGGCAACTGCCCCCGCGGTCGATTCGGCGAAAGCATCCATCATCGTCAGGTGGTTCCCGGCCACCTCCACGGTCTCGTGATCCAGATCCCAGTCCGGCTGCCAGTCGGGCTCAGTCGGCTCGCCGCCGATCGGCTCGGCGGCGCGGACGAGCAGGGTCGGGCAGGCGATCGGCGCCGGCTCGAACCCGGCGGCGAGCTGCAGGTAGGCGGCCATCGCGGTCAGGCGGACGTCGTCGATGACCACGCCCGACTCCTCGATCTTGAGCAGGTCGGTGAGGATCCCGAGGCCGATCGAGCTGCTGATCTCGCTCTGCGCCGGGTGGTAGCTGTCGACCAGCACGACCGCCGCCGCCGGGCGGCCGAGGTCCTCGAGCCGGCGGGCCAGCCCCTGGGCGAAGATGCCGCCGGTCGAGTGGCCGAGGAGGGCGACGGGGGCGCTGTCCACCGCTTCGGCGATCGCCAGCGCCTGCAGCTCCAGCGCCGCCGCCGCGGTCTCTGGCAGCGGCTCCATCGCGGCGAAGCCGGGCCAGCGCAGGGCGATCACGTCGCGCCCGCCCTGGAAGCCACGGGCGAACCGGGCGTACTCCTGGGGCCCGGAGATCGGCGCCGCCGAGGGCACGCAGACCAGCTTCGGGCTCGCCGGCCCCTGGGCCAGGCGCAGCGAGTAGGTCTCCGCCTCCTCCTTCCCCAGGGTCGCGAACTTGGGCCGGAAATCAGCGGCGCCGCGCAGGACCTCGGCGAACTCGGCGGTCCGGCCCTGGCCATGGGCGCTGCGCAGCAGCGACGTCAGGACCTCCGATGACGGTGAGTCGGAAGCTGACCCAGGGTCCTCGATCAAGCCGGTCAGATGCTCGGCCAGGGCCTCGGACGTCGGGTGGTCGAAGGCGATGCTCGGCGCCAGCCGCAGCTCGGTCGCGGCGGCGAGGCGGTTGCGGAAATCGAGCGCGGTCAGGGAGTCGAAGCCGAGCTCGAGGAAGGGCATCCGCGGGTCGATCGCGGCGGCGGAGTCGTGACCGAGCACGTCGGCGATCTGGCCGCGGACGAAGTCGAGGGTGACCGCCGCCCGCTCCTCGGCCGGGACCGCCGCCAGGCGCCGGGCCAGGGACTCGCCGGCCGCACCGGCGGCCTTGCGGCCGGCGGGAACCCGGACCAGCTCGCGCATGATCGGCGCCACCCCGGCCTTCCTCCCCTCCGCCCGCAGGACCGGGAAGTCGAACCCGATCGGCGCCAGCGCCGGCCGGCCGTGGGCGAGGGCGGCGTCGAACAACTCCATCCCCTGCTCGTCGCTGATCGGCGCCAGGCCCGAACGGGCGAGCCGCGAGAGGTCGCTGTCGCGCATGATCGCCTCGCCGCGCTTGACCGTCCTCTCCCAGAGGCCCCAGCCCAGCGAGGTCGCCGCCAGCCCGCGCGCCGCGCGGTAGGCGGCGAGCCCGTCGAGGAAGGCGTTGGCGGCGGCGTAGTTGGCCTGGCCTGGGTTGCCCAGCGTCGCCGCGCCCGAGGAGAAGAGGACGAAGGCGGCGAGCTCCGTTCCCGCGGTCAGCTCATGCAGATGCCAGGCGGCGTTTGCCTTGGCGGCGAGCACCCGCTGCAGCCGCTCTGGAGTGAGCGAGCCGAGTACTCCGTCATCGAGCGTCGCAGCGCTGTGGACCACTGCCACCAGCGGATGCTCGGCGTCGATCGAGTCGAGCAACATCGCCACCTGCTCGCGGTCGGCGACGTCGCAGGAGGCGATCGTGACCTCCGCCCCGAGGCCCTCCAGCTCCGCACGCAACCGCTCTGCCCCCGGCGCGCTGGCGCCGCCGCGGCTGACGAGCAGGAGGTGGCGGGCGCCGTGCGCGGCGACCAGGTGGCGGGCGAAAAAGCCGCCGAGGTCGCCGGTGCCGCCAGTTATGAGGACCGTCCCCCGCTGCCCGCCGAGGCTCCAGTCGCTGCCACCCTCGGCCTCCGCCGCGGCGCCGGCGCCGGCCCGCCTCAGACGCGCTGCCAGCACCTTCCCCTCCCGGATCGCGAGGCTCGGCTCCGGCAGGGAAAGAGCGGGGCCGAGCGCGGGCCAGGAGGAATCGGCGCGATCGATGTCGACCAGGGCGAAGCGCCCGGGGTTCTCGGTCTGGGCGGAGCGGATCAGTCCCCAGACCGGCGACTGCGCCAGCCCGGCGACCGGGTCCTCGGCGGTGGCGGCAACCGCGCCGACGGTGAGGAAGGCGAGCCGCGCGGCGGAGAAGCGCTCATCGAGAAGCCAGGCCTGCGCGGTTCGCAACGCCTCCTGGCTCGAAGCGATCGCCCGCTCAAGCAGATCGTCGCCCGCGGGCGCCTCGGGATCGGCGACGGCGACGAGCACGACCTCTGGCGCCGGGGCGCCGCCGTCGATTGCGGCCCCCAGGGCCTCGAGATCGGCAAAGGCCCGCTCGGCGCCGACCTTCTCGGCTGCCAGGCCATCGCCGATCACAGCGATCGGGGCGCTGGGCGCTGGCGGAGTCGAGTCCACCGGGCGCCAGTCGAGAGCGAACAGCGAATCCCGCGTCTCGCTTTGCGAATCGACGTAGGCGCTGGGCACGGGCCGCGTCGTGAACGACCCGATCGAGGCGACCGGCGCCCCAGTCTCATCGGCCATCTGGACCGTCGTCGCGCCGTCCTCGCCGGGCGAGAGCCGCACCCGCAGCCGCGACGCGCCCGTCGCCCGCAGGCTGATGTCGTTGAAGGAGAAGGGAAGGCTCAGGCCGCCGCCGGCGGCCCCCTGCTCGTCGTCGAGCAGCGCCGTCGCGGTCGAGTGCAGAGCCGCGTCGAGCAGCGCCGGGTGCAGGCAGAAGGAGTCGGCAGTCGCCTCGTCGCCCGCCTGCAGGGCGACCTCGGCGAAGATCTCCTCACCCTGGCGCCAGGCCGCGGTCAGCCCCTGGAAGGCCGCCCCGTATTCGACCCCGATGCTCGCGACCTTGTCGTAGAAGCCGTCGAGATCGACGGCAATCGCCCCGGCCGGGGGCCAGTTTTCGAGGCCGAGGTCGGCCTCGGCGGGAACATCGGCCGCGGCGAGCACCCCGGCGGCGTTGCGGGTCCAGCCGTCCTCGCCGGCGTCGTCCTCGCGCTGCGGGCGGGAGTGGATTGCGAGCGAGCGCTGCCCCCCCTCGTCGGGCCCGGAGACCGAGAGCTGGATCTGCACCGCCCCCTGCTCAGGCAGCAGCAGCGGCGCCTCCAGGGTCAGCTCGCGCAGCAGGGAGCAGCCGAGCCGCTCGCCGGCGTAAAGGGCCAGCTCGATGAAGGCCGTCCCCGGCAGCAGGACGACGCCGAGGCCGCCGTGGTCGGCGAGCCAGGGATGGGTCTCGAGCGAGAGCCGGCCCGTGAACAGGCGGCCCTCGCCGTCGGCCAGGTCGAGCGCCGCCCCCAGCAGCGGATGATCGGCCGGCGCCTGACCGGTCGCGGTCGGGTCGCCGGCATCGATCGCCGAGGACTGGAGCCAGAAACGCTCGCGCTGGAAGGGGTAGGTCGGAAGCGGAACCCGCTTCCCCCCGGCCCCCGGCAGGGCGGCCGCCCAGTCGACCTCGATCCCGCTCGCCCAGGCCGCTCCGACCGAGCGCATAAAGCCGTCGACGCCGGCGTCCTCGCGATTCAGGGAGGCGGTGAAGGTCGCCTCAGCCGCCGCGTCGCCGGCCTCGGCGAACGCTTCCTGCAGCGGCACCGCGAGGACAGGGTGCGGGCTGACCTCGACGAAGCGGCGGTAGCCCTGGCTGATCACGCGCTGCACAGCCGGGCCGAAGCGGACCGTTTCGCGGGCGTTGCGATACCAGTACTCGGCGTCGAGCTTGCTCATATCGACCGGCCCCGCCTCGACCGACGAGTAGAAGGGCACTTCCCCCGCCAGCGGGGAGATCGCGGCGGCTGATTCCAACAACTGCTCGCGGGCCTCCGCCACGGTCGGCGAGTGGCCCGGGCCGACGGCGGCCCGCACCCGGTGGGTCCAGATGCCCTCGGCCTCACAGCGCGCGAGCAGCTCGTCGAGGGGCTCGTCGGCGGCCGAGACGACGATCGAGGAGGGCCCGTTGATCGCCGCCAGCGAGACCTGCTCCCGCCAGGAGGGGATCCGCGCGGTCAGCTCGTCGACCCCAATCGCCAGCATCGCCATGCCACCCCGCCCCGTCCCCTGCGTGAGGACGAGGCTGCGCAGCGCGACCAGGCGCGCGGCATCCTCAAGCGAGAGCCCGCCGGCGACGTGGACGGCGGCGATCTCACCCTGGGAGTGGCCGACGACCGCGGCGGGCTCGACCCCGTGCGAGCGCCAGAGGGCCGCCAGCGAGACCATCACCGCGAACAGCGCCGGCTGGACAACGTCGATCCGGCTCAACCTGGGCGCGTCCTCCTCGACCCGCAGGACCGACTCCAGGGACCAGTCGACGTGCGGGGAGAGCGCTTCCTCGCACTCGGCCATCGCCCGCGCGAAGACCGGCGCGGCCTCGATCAGCTCGACCGTCATCCCCCGCCACTGCGAGCCCTGGCCGGGAAAGAGGAGGACCGGCCCGGCGTCGCCGCTGTGGCCGCGGGCCACCCCGGAGACCACCGTCGCCGCCCCCTCGCCGCGGGCGACGGCGTCGAGGCCGCCGAGCAGCTCGTCGCGCCCGCTCGCGGTCACCACCGCCCGGTGCCCGAGGCGCGAGACGCCGCCCGCCAGCGATCCGGCGACGTCGGCGATCTCTAAATGCGGACGCTCAATCAGATGAGAGCGCAGCGCCTGCGCCCTCGCCCGCAGGGCCGTCTCGCCTTTGGCCGAGAGCACGAATGCCGCCGGCGCCTCGGCTGGGCGCGGGGAGGCGCCGATCTCGATCGCGGGCGCCTCCTCGACGATCACGTGGGCGTTGGTGCCGCTGGCGCCGAAGGCGGATACGCCAGCCCGGCGCGGGTGGCCGTTGCGCTCCCACGCCTGAGGGTCGGTCAGCAGCTCGACGCCCCCGGCCGACCAGTCGACCTGCGAGGTCGGCGCGTCGACGTGCAGGGTCGGAGGCAGGACGCCATTGCGCAGCGCCATCGCCATCTTGATCACGCCAGCGACGCCGGCCGCCGCCTGGGTGTGGCCGAAGTTGGACTTGATCGAGCCGAGCCAGAGGGGGGCGTCCTGGTGGCCGCGCCCGTAGGTGGCGAGCAGCGCCCGCGCCTCGATCGGGTCGCCCAGCGGGGTGCCGGTGCCGTGGGCCTCGACCGCGTCGACCTCGGATGGGCCCAGCCTGGCGTCGGCGAGCGCCTGGCGGATCACCCGTTCCTGGGCGGGGCCGCTGGGGGCCATCAGGCCGTTGGAGGCGCCGTCCTGGTTGACGGCGCTGCCGCGCAGCAAGGCCAGCACCTCGTGGCCGTCGCGGCGGGCGTCGGAGAGCCGCTGCAGGAGCAGGAGGCCGGCGCCCTCGGACCAGCCGACCCCGTCGGCGGCCTCGGCGAAGGACTTGCAGCGGCCGTCGCGGGCCAGCGCCCGGGCACGGCTCATGGCGACGAAGAGGTCCGGTGAGGAGATCACGGTGGCGCCGCCGGCGAGCGCCAGCGAGCACTCGCCGCGCCGCAGCGCCTGCGAGGCAAGGTGCATCGCCACCAGCGAAGAGGAGCAGGCCGTGTCGACCGAGACCGCCGGGCCCTCAAGCCCGAGCGAGTAGGCGACGTGGCCGGAGAGCAGGCTGCCTTCGCCGCCCGGCGGCTGCACCCCTTTGGCGCCGGGCCGGCGCCCGTAGTCGTACTGCATGACGCCGGCGAAGACGCCGGTGCGGCTGCCGCGCAGATCGGCCGGATCGAGGCCGGCGCCTTCGATCGCCTCCCAGGCGCCTTCGAGCAGCAGCCGCAGCTGCGGGTCCATCTCCTCCGCTTCGCGCGGGCGGATGCCGAAGAAGGAGGCGTCGAAGTCGGCGACGTCGGGCAGGAACGCGCCCTCGCTGACGTAGCTGGTGCCGGGGTTGTCCGGATCGGGGTCGAAGAGCCGGTCGAGCCGCCAGCCACGGTCGGCGGGAAAATCCGAGGTCGCGTCGCCGCGCCCGGAGACCAGCTGCCAGAGGTCGTCGGGAGAGGCGACCCCGCCGGGGTAGCGGCAGCTCATGCCGACGATCGCGATCGGCTCGCTCTCGCGGTCTTCGAGCTCGCGCAGGCGCTCGCGGGTTCCGCGCAGCTCGATCGTCACCTGCTTCAGCGAATCGAGGAGTTGGCCTTCCTCGGTCATCGCGCGCCTATCTCCTCGTTGACAATTTCAAGAATCTCCTCAGCTGTGGCGGACTGGATCCGGTCGACCGCCGCAGCGCCGTCGCCCCCCATGTCCCGTCGGGTCAGCAGCGAACGCAGCCGTCCATCGGCCTGCTCGCGCTGATCCGCCGCGAGAGCTTCCAGCATCGACTCGAGCTTGTCGATTTGCCGGTCGACCGAGGCGCCGTCGCTACCGCCGCCGCCGCCGACCTCGCCACGGATGAACTCGGCCACCGCGGCCGTGGTCGGGTAGTCGAAGACCAGCGTCGTCGGCAGTTGCATCGCGGTCGCTCCGCTGAGGCGGTTGCGCAGCTCAACCGCGCCGAGCGAGTCGAAGCCGAGGTCTTTGAACGGGGCTTGGGGGTCGATCGCCATCGCCGAGGCATGGCCGAGAACGGTGGCGACGTGGCCGCGGACCAGGGCCAGGATCGCCGCGTCCCACTCAGCCTCCGGCATCGTCGACAACCGCTGCGCCAAGGGCTCGCCGCCGTCGGCCCCCTTGCCTGCGGGAACCCGGACCAGGCCGCTGAACAGGGGCGAGAGGGCACCGGCCCGCGCCGCGGCCCTGAGGCCGCCGCGGTTGAGCGCGACCGGCAGCAGCTGGGCGCGATCGAAGCCCGGGGCGCGATCGAAATGGGCCAGGCCCTGCTCCTCGGAGAGGACGGCGATGCCGGTGCGGCCGAGCCGGGCCAGATCGCCGGCGTCGATGCCCTCCGACATCCCGGTGGCCCGATTCCAGGCGCCCCAGCCGAGGGCGACTGCGGGCAGACCCTCGGCCCGGCGGTAGTGGGCGAGCCCGTCGAGGAAGGCGTTGGCGGCGGCGTAGTTGCCCTGGCCCGGGTTGTTGAAGCTGGCGGCGGCGGAGGAGAAGAGGACGAAATGGGAGAGGTCAGCCCCCGCGGTCAGCTCGTGCAGGTGCCAGGCGCCGCCGGCCTTGGCGGACATCGTCCGCCCCAGACGCTCGCGGTCGAGCCGCTCGATCGTGCCGTCGTCGACGACCCCGGCGGCATGGATCACGGCGCCGAGCGGGTGCTGCTCGGGGATCGAGCCGAGCAGCTCGGCCAGGGCCTTGCGGTCGGAGACGTCGCAGGCGGCGATCTCGACCTCGGCGCCCAGCTCGGTCAGCTCCTCCCGCAGTTCGGCGGCCCCATCCGCCTTGGGACCACGACGGCCGACGAGGAGCAGGTGGCGGACACCGCGCTCAGCGGCTAGGTGGCGGGCGAGCAGGGCGCCAAGGCCGCCGGTGCCGCCGGTGACCAGGACCGTCGCCTCGGGGCCGAAGGGCGCGGCCTCCTCCGGCTCGACGGTGAGCGGGGTGAGGCGGGGGGCGCTGAGCGCCCCCTCACGGATCGCCAGCTGCGGCTCGTCCTCGACCGCGAGCGCCGCAGCGAGAGCGGCCGTGGAAGCCTCCACCCGATCGCTGTCGATCAGGCTGAAGCGGCCGGGGTGCTCGGCCTGGGCGGAGCGGACCAGGCCCCAGACCGATGCCGCGGCCGGATCGACCGACTCCCCCTCCCCCAGCGCCTGGGCGCCGCGGGTGAGGAAGGCGAGGCGCTTTTCGCCCGCGATCGCGCCCTGCAGAGCCTCCAGCACCTCGGCGCAGAGGGCCTGCGCGGCAGCGACGAGGTCGAGAGCCGGGTCGGGCACACACTCGAAGACCTCGACCTCGTGCTCGGCGACGGTCGGCGCCGGGACCTCTTGCCACTCGATCGTGAAGAGGGAGTTCGAGGCGGTCGAAGTGTGGGCCCCCAGCTGAGCCGGATCGATCGCGCGGGTGGCGACCGAGTCGACCGCGATCACCGGCGCGCCGGTCTCGTCGGCGAGGACGAATCCGGACTCCTCGACGCCGGTGTCGAGCCGGACCCGCAGCGAAGAGGCGCCGGCGCGGTGCAGACTCACGCCCCGCCAGCCGAACGGCACCCTTGGCCCGCCGTCCTCGTCGCCGCCCAGCTCCAGCGAGGCCACGTGCAACGCCGCGTCGAGCAGCGCCGGGTGGATGCCGTAGCCGCCGGCTTCCGAGCTCTGCCGCTCGGGCAGCTGGGCTTCGGCAAACAACTCCGAACCCTGGCGCCAGGCGGCCTTCACCCCTTCGAAGGCAGGCCCGTAGTCGACACCCAGCTCGACCATGCGGTCGTAGATCTCCTCGACCTCGATCGGCTCGGCGCCCGGCGGCGGCCACTGGCCGAGATCGGCGGCCGGGCAGGCGCGCTCGAGCCCGAGGGAACCAGAGGCGTTGAGGGACCACTCCTCTGCTTCCGCGTCCACCTCGACTTCGAGCCGGGAGTGGATCGTGATCGCGCGCCGGCCTGTGTCATCGGAGGGGCCGACCTTGACCTGCAGCTGCACCGCCCCCTGCTCGGGCAGGGCCAGCGGCGCCTCCAGGGCCAGCTCCTCGATCGTCTCGGCCCCGGCCTCCTCCCCGGCCCGCAGCGCCAGCTCGACGAAGGCGGTGCCCGGCAGGATCGCGCTGCCGTGGATGACATGGTCGGCGAGCCAAGCGTGGGTCTTGAGTGAGATGCGGCCGCTGAGCAGGGTCTGCTCCTCGCCGGCCAGCGAGGTGACCGCGCCGAGCAGCGGATGATCGGCCGAGGCCTGCCCGATCGAGGCCGCGTCGCCGGCGCCGGCGAGGGGCTCGACCCAGTAGCGGCTGCGCTGGAAGGCGTAGGTGGGAAGGTCGACCCGGCTGGGCGCGTAAGGCGCGAAGAAGTCAGCCCAGTCGATGGAAACGCCACTGGAGTGGGCAGCAGCCAGAGCGCCGACCAGGGCCTCGGAGTCGGGCCGGCCCTTGCGCAGCAGCGGCGCCAAGGTGGCCTCGGCGTCGGCATCGAGGCAGCCCTGGGCCATCGCGCAGAGGACGCCATCGGGGCCTAGCTCCAGATAAGAGGTGACTCCCTGCTCATGCAGACAGGCGACCCCGTCCATGAAGCGCACCGCCTCGCGCACCTGGCGGGCCCAGTACTCAGGCGAGGCGGCCTGCTCGGCCGTCAGCAGATCCCCTGTCAGGTTGGAGACGATCGGGATCTGGGGGTCGTTGAAGGAGAGCTCCGCGGCGACGCTGGCGAACTCCTCCAGCATCGGCTCCATCAGCTCGGAGTGGAAGGCGTGGCTGACCTTGAGGCGGGTCGCCTTGCGACCTTTGTCCTTCCAGGCCTGCAGCAGCGCCAGCGCGGCCTCTTCCCCGCCGGAGACGACGACCGAGCCGGGGTCGTTGACGCCGGCGATCGAGAGGCCCCCGGGGAGAGTCCCTGCCACTTCTTCCTCGGAGGCCTCGATCGCGACCATCGCCCCGCCCTCGGGCAGCGCTCCCATCAGGCGGCCCCTCGCGGCGACGAGCTTGCAGGCGTCCGGGAGCGAGAGGACGCCGGAGACATGGGCGGCGGCCAGCTCGCCGATCGAGTGGCCGATCAGGAAGTCTGGCCTCAGGCCCCAGCTCTCGACCAGCCTGAAAAGGGCGACCTCAGTGGCGAAGAGGGCAGGCTGGGTCAGCTCGGTGCGGTTGAGCAGCTCGGCCTCGGGGGTTCCCTCCGCGGCGAAGAGGTGCTCCTTGAGCGAGAGGTCGAGGTGGGGGTCGAGCTCGGCGCAGGCCTTGTCGAGGGCCTCGGCATAGGCGGGGAAGCCCTCGTGGAGGCCCCTGCCCATGCCGGGGCGCTGGGCGCCCTGGCCGGTGAACATGAAGGCTGTTTTGCCTGGGGTGGCCTTGCCCTGGACGACCCCCGGGTGCGGCTCTCCCTCGGCCAACGCCCCGAGGCCCCGCAGCAGCTCCTCGCGATCGGCGCCAATCGCGGCGGCCCGATGCGGCAATGCCGCCCTGGCGGTGGCGAGGGAGAAGGCGATGTCCGTCGGGTCGAGGTCCGGGCTCGCCTCCAGGTGCGAGCGGAGCCGCCCAGCCTGTGCGCTCAACGCCTCCTCGCTCTTGGCCGAGAGCAGGAAGGGGACCGCGTCCAAGGGCGGATCATCTCGCTCGGGCTCGACCACAGGCTCATCCGCGGGCGCCTCCTCGAGGATCACGTGGGCGTTGGTGCCCGTCATCCCGAAAGCCGAGACGCCGGCGCGGCGGGGCCGGTCGTTGCGCTCCCAAGCCAGCGGCTCGACGAGCAGCTCGATTTCCCCCGCCTCCCAGTCGACGTGCGGGGTCGGCTCGTCTATATGGAGCGTCTGCGGCAGCACCTCGTGGCGCATCGCCATCACCGTCTTGATCACGCCCGCCACCCCGGCCGCCGCCTGGGCGTGGCCGATGTTGGACTTGATCGAGCCAAGGCGGAGCGGCCGCCCCTGCTCGCGCCCCTGCCCATAGGTGGCAAGCAATGCCTGGGCCTCGATCGGGTCGCCGAGGGTGGTGCCGGTGCCGTGGGCCTCGACCGCGTCGACGTCGGCCGCGGCGAGGCCGGCGGCGGCGAGCGCCTGCTGGACCATCCGCTCCTGGGCGGGGCCGTTGGGGGCGGCGAACCCGTTCGAGGCGCCGTCCTGGTTGATCGCGCTGCCGAGCATCGTCGCCAGCACCCGGTGGCCGTTGCGGCGCGCGTCGGAGAGCCGCTCCAACACCAGCAGGCCGACCCCCTCGGAGAGGCCGGTGCCATCGGCGGCGGCGGCGAAGGCTTTGCAGCGGCCATCGGCCGAGAGCGCGCGTTTCTGGCTGAAGTCGAGCAGCATCCCCGGGGTGACAACGGCGGTCACCCCGCCGGCCAGCGCCAGCGAGCACTCGCCTCCCCGCAGCGCCTGGCCGGCCATGTGCATCGCCACCAGCGAGGAGGAGCAGGCGGTGTCGACCGAGATCGCCGGGCCCTCGAGCCCGAAGGTGTAGGCGACCCGGCCGGAGACAACGCTGCCGGTCGCGCTCGGGGGGAAGCCGCCGGCTTCGGCCAGGCCGGAGAGGCCGAGCCCGTAGTCGTGGGGCATCACCCCGGCGAAGACGCCGGTGTCGGTCCCTCCCAGCGAGTCCGGATCGACCCCGGCGTCCTCGAAGGCCTCCCAGGCGGCTTCGAGCAGCAGCCGCTGCTGGGGGTCCATCAGCAGCGCCTCGCGCGGGCTGATGCCGAAGAAGCCGGCGTCGAAGCCGGCGATGTCGTCGAGGAAGCCGCCCGAGCGGGTGTAGACGGTGCCGACGCTCTCGGGGTCGGGATCGTAGAGGCGGTCGAGGTCCCAGCCGCGGTCCTCGGGGAAGCCGGAGATCGCGTCCGAGCCGGTGGCGACCAGCCGCCAGAGATCCTCGGGGGAGGCAACCCCGCCGGCGTAGCGGCAGCTCATGCCGACAATCGCAATCGGCTCCTCGGTCCGCACCGGCGCCCTCACCCTGACCGCGGCGCCGAGCCCGGCGCCTTCGGCCTGGGATCGCAGATAGCCGGCCAACGCCCGCGGGTTGGGATAGTCGAAGACCAGCGTGGTCGAGAGCGTCAACCCGGTGACCAGGCTGAGGCTGTTGCGCAGCTCGACCGCGCCGAGCGAGTCGAAGCCGGCGTCCTTGAAGGCGCGCTCGGGCGCCAGCGCCTCGCCGGAGGCGTGGCCGAGGACGGCGGCGGCCTGAGCGCGGACCAGCTCCAGCACCAGGGCCTCCCGCTCCGGCTCGGCAACCTCAGCGAGGCGACGGGAGAGCGATCCGGAAGGGCCGGAGGGACGGCGGTTGGAGACGCGCACCAGGCCCGAGAGCAGCGGCGAGAGCGTTCCCGAGCGGGCCAGCGAGCGCAGCGCCGCGCTGTCGAGCTCGGCGGCGACGACGAAGGGAGCATCGAGGGCGCGGGCTCGGTCGAAGAGCTCCAGGCCCTGGGCGGCCGCCATCGCCACGAACCCGTCGCGGCTGAGCCGCGCCTGGTCCAGCTCGCCGAGGCGCTCGTCGCCGCCGGCCTTGCCGCGCTCCCACAGGCCCCAGGCGATCGAGTTGCCGGCGAGGCCCTGGCGGCGGCGGTGCTGGACGAGGCCGTCGAGGAAGGCGTTGGCGGCGGCGTAGTTGCCCTGGCCAGCATTGTTGAAGGTTCCGGCGACGGAGGAGAAGACGACGAAGGTCGAGAGCTCCATCGCCTCGGTCAGCTCGTGCAGGTGCCAGGCGCCCGCGGCCTTCACCGCCAGCACGGTGCGCATGCGCTCGGGGTCCAACGACTCGATCAGGCCGTTGTCGAACGCCGTCGCGCAATGGATGACGCCGCCGAGCGGGTGCTCGGCCGGAATCGAGGCGAGCAGCCCGGCCAGTGCCTCGCGGTCGGAGACGTCGCAGGCGGCGATCTCGACCTCAGCCCCGAGCTCGCTCAGCTCATCCCTCAGTTCGGCGGCCCCCTCGGCCTCGGCGCCGCGGCGGCTGGCCAGCAGCAGGTGGCGGGCGCCGTGCTCGACGACGAGATGGCGGGCCAGCAGGGCGCCGATGCCGCCGGTGCCGCCGGTGATCAGGACGGTCGAGTTGGGGTCGAGGGGCGGCGGCGCCTCCTCCGCCGGCTGGGCCGCGACGGGCGCCAGCCGCGGCGCCAGCAGCACTCCCTCGCGGATCGCCAGCTGAGGCTCGCCCTCGACCGCGAGGGCCGCGGCGAGCGCCTGGCGGGAGGCCTCGGCGCCGTCGCTGTCGATCAGCAGGAAGCGGCCAGGGTGCTCGGCCTGGGCCGAGCGGACCAGGCCGGCGGCAGCGGCGGCGGCGGGATCGGAGGGCTCCCCCTCGCTCAGGACCCGGGCGCCGTGGGTGAGGAAGGCCACTCGCCGCTCGTCCGCGATCGCCCCCTGTAGCTCCTCCAGCACCTCGGCGCAGAGGGCCTGGGCGGCAGCGGCGGGATCGAGGCCCTCGTCGCGCCCGCACTCGAAGGGCTCGAACAGGGGCTCAGGCCCCGCCGGCGGCGCCAGCTCTTTCCAGTCGAGGCCGAAGAGGGAATCCTGGCGAGCGGCGCCGGCCGCCGCGCCGAGCTGGGCAGTGTCGATCGGCCGGGTCGCGACCGAAGCGATCGAGACCACGGCGGCGCCAGTCTCGTCGCTGACGGTCAGCCCGGCCCGGTTCAGCTTCGGGCTCATCCGCGCCCGCAGCCTGGTGGCCCCGGTCCGGTGCAGGCGGACGCCGCTCCAGGAGAAGGGGACCGCCGTCTCGCCCTCGGCCGCCGGCTCGCCGTCGAGCAGGGCCGAGTGCAGGGCGGCGTCCAACAGGGCCGGGTGGATCGCGAAGAGCCCCGCCTCGGCCAGCTGCTCCCGCGGCAGCTCGGCCTCCGCGAACAGCTCCTCACCCCTGCGCCAGGCGGCCTGCACCCCCTGGAAGGCAGGGCCGTAGTCGACGCCGATCGCGGCGATCTCGCGATAGAGGAGATCGACCTCGATCGGCTCGGCGCCGGCGGGGGGCCACTCGCCGCGATCGGCGGGCTCGGGGACGCCCTCGGCCTGGCGACAGAGGATGCCAACGGCGTTTTTGCTCCACTCGCGATCGGGCCCGTCGCGGTCCTCCGGGCGCGAGTGGATCTCCAGCTCACGCCTTCCCGCCGGATCCGCTGGCCCCACCCTGACCTGGATCTGAACCGCGCCCCGCTCCGGGATCACCAGCGGCGCCTCCAGGGTCAGCTCCTCGACCTCTTCGGCGCCGACCTCCTCGCCGGCGCGAAGCGCCAGCTCGAGAAAGCCGGTGCCGGGCAGGATCGCGGCGCCGAGGACGACGTGATCGGCAAGCCAGGGGTGGGTCCCGAGGGCGATGCGGCCGCTGAGCACGGTCTGCTCCTCGTTGGCGAGGGAGAGGACGGCGCCGAGGAAGGGATGGTCGGCGGCGGCCTGGCCAAGCCAGCCGGCATCGCCCGCGCCGTCCCCGGACCGCAGCCAGTAGCGGCTGCGCTGGAAGGCGTAGGTGGGCAGGTCGACCCACGCGGGCGAATGGGGCGCGAAGAAGGCGGGCCAGTCGACGGCGACCCCGTGGGTGTGGGCGGCGGCGAGCGAGGCGGCGAAGCGGCCAAGGCCCCCTTCACCCCGGCGCAGCGAGCCGATCGTGGCGATCGAGGCGGGGTCCGGGGCGCAGGCCTCGGCCGTCTCCCCCAGCGCCATCGTCAGGACCGGGTGGGCGCTGATCTCGACGAAGGCGCCGGCGCCGGCGGCGATGAGGGCGCGGGTCACCTGCTCGAAGCGGACCGGCTCGCGCAGGTTGCGGTACCAGTAGCCGGCGTCGAGCTCGGCGCCGTCGACCTGCTCGCCGGTGACCGTGGAGTAGAAGGGGATCTCACCCGAGCGAGGCTGGATCGGCGCCAACAGCTCCAGCACCTCCTCGCGCAGGACCTCGACGTGGCGGGAGTGCGAGGGGATCGTCGCCGCCACCTCGCGGGCGCGGATGCCGTCGCGCTCGCACTCGGCCAGCAGGCCGGCGATCTGCTCCTGGCCGCAGGCGACGGCAACCGAGGAGGGGCTGTTGATCGCGGCCAGCTCGACCCCCTCCCCCCAGCCCTGCAGGCGGGTCATGACCTCCTCGGCGGGCAGCCCAATCGAGACCATCGCCCCCTGCCCGACCAGCTTGGCGATCACCTGGCTGCGCAGGGCGGTGAGGCGGGCAGCGTCCTCGAGCGAGAGCGCGCCGGCGACACAGGCGGCGGCGATCTCGCCCTGGGAGTGGCCGACGACTGCGCTCGGCCGGACACCGTAGGAGCGCCAGAGCTCGGCCAGCGCAACAGCGACGGCGAAGAGCACCGGCTGCACGACCTCGATCCGCTCCAGCGACGGCGCCTCCGGCGTCGCTTCGATCGCGTCCATCAGCGGCCAGTCCAGGTGCGGCGAGAGCGCCTCGGCGCACTCGCGCAGGCTGCGCTCGAAGACCGGCGAGGAGGCCAGCAGCTCCGTCGCCATCCCCTGCCACTGCGAGCCCTGGCCGGGGAAGACGAAGGCGGTCTTGGCCGAGCCGGCCCTGCCCCGGACCAGGGCCGGATGGGGCCGGCCCTCGGCGAGGGCCCGCAGGCCCTCGAGCCGCTCGGCGCGATCGGCGCCGGTGACCGCGGCCCGGTGCTCCAGGGCCGCCCGCCCAGTGGCGAGGGAGAAGCCGACGTCGAACCGATCGAGGTCGGGGTTCCGCTCAAGATGGGCTCGCAGCCGCCCGGCCTGGGCGCCCAACGCCTCCTCGCTCTTGGCCGAGAGCAGGAAGGGGACCGCATTGAGCGCCGGTGCCACCTTGGCGGGCGGCTCGCCTCCCTCCGCCGGCGCCGCCGGCGGCGCCTCCTCGACGATCAGGTGGGCGTTGGTGCCGCTGGCGCCGAAGGAGGAGACGCCGGCCCGGCGGGGACGACCGTTCGCCTCCCAGGGAAGCGCCTCGGCGAGCAGCTCGACCTCTCCCGCGTCCCACTCGACGTGGGGCGTCGGCTGGTCGAGGTGCAGGGTCTTGGGCAGGACGCCCTCTTGCATCGCCATCACCGTCTTGATCACCCCGGCTGCCCCGGCCGCCGCCTGGGCGTGGCCGATGTTGGACTTGAGCGAGCCGAGCAGCAGAGGGCGGCCGGCGGGCCGCCCCTGCCCGTAGGTGGCGAGCAGCGCCTGGGCCTCGATCGGGTCGCCGAGGGTGGTGCCGGTGCCGTGGGCCTCAACCGCGTCGATCTCGGCTGGCGTCAGGCCGGCGTTGGCCAGGGCCTGGCGGATCACCCGCTCCTGGGCGGGGCCGTTGGGCGCGGTCAGGCCATTGCTCGCGCCGTCCTGGTTGGTGGCCGAGCCGCGGATCGTCGCCAGCACCCGGTGGCCGTTGCGCCTGGCGTCGGAGAGCCGCTCCAGGAGCACCAGGGCGACGCCCTCCGAGAAGCCCGCGCCATCGGCAGCCGCGGCGAACGGCTTGCAGCGCCCGTCGGGGGCGAGGCCGCGCTGGCGGCTCATCTCGATGAACGACGCGGGGCCGGCCATAACGGTCACCCCGCCGGCCAGCGCCAGCGAGCACTCCTCCGAGCGCAGCGCCTGGGCGGCGAGGTGCATCGCCACCAGCGAGGAGGAGCAGGCGGTGTCGACGGCAACCGCCGGACCCTCCAGCCCGAGCGTGTAGGCAACCCGGCCGGGGACGAAGCTTCCGGTCGAGTCCAGTGCCTGGTGGCCGTCGACCGCCGGCGCCGAGCCGATGCCGTAGTCGTGGTACATCACCCCGGCGAAAATCCCAGTCGGGCTGCCGCGCAGGCGCCCAGGGTCGATCCCGGCGTCCTCCAGCGCCTCCCACGACGCTTCCAGCAGCAGCCGCTGCTGGGGGTCCATCACCAACGCTTCGCGCGGAGCGATGCCGAAGAACTCGGCGTCGAACTCGCCTGCCTCGGCGAGGAAGCCGCCCTCGCGGGTGTGGCTGGTCCCGGGGTTGTCGGGGTCGGGGTCGTAGAGGCGGTCGAGGTCCCAGCCGCGGTCCTCGGGGAAACCGGAGATCGCGTCGCCGCCGGCGGCGACCAGGTCCCAGAGCTGCCGCGGCGAACTCACCCCGCCGGGGAGGCGGCAGCTCATGCCGACGATCGCGATCGGCTCGCGGTCGCGCTGCTCCAGCTGCCCAACCCGGGCGTTCGCTTTGCGAAGCTCGCCGGTGACCTTTCTCAAGTACTTGCTGAGTGTCTCGCGATCGGTCATCTGCTCACCGGCAGCGAGTAGGTATCACCGCGTCGTTCGACGGCAAAATTCTCGGAGATCAGCATCGCCGGAAACCCACCCGTGGTGACCCGGTAGAGCCGCGTGAGGACGTCGGCGGCCACCTCGGCGCCCGCGCCCGGGGCCCACTCCGGCGCTTCGCCGAGCCCAAACCAGAGCAGTTCGCGCCAGCTCTCGAGCCTCATCTGCTGCAGCGACTCGCCGATGCCGTCGGGAGCGCCGTCCAGCAGCCTGAGGAAGGCCGGGGGCAGCCGGCCGGGAACGATGTGGGACTCGGCCGAGAGCACCGGGGCCACCGCCGAGCCGACGCCGATCCTGACCCGCCGCTGCAGCGAGTCCAGCCCGGCGTCGGCTTCCAGGCAGCTCGCCGCCGCCGCCGGCAACGGCAATCGCTCCTGGTCGATGACCTCGACCCGGACCGGCAGCAGCATCTGCACGCTGATCGCGCGCGTCACCGTGCCGTCGCTGAAGAGGAGGCTGCGGAGGAAGGGGTCGAGGGCGCCGATCTCGATGCCGCGAAGATCGGCCGGCCGCTCGGCCTGCATGGCGAAATGGCGCTCGACCAGATCGCGGTCGGCAGCGCTCGCCGTCTCGACGGTGTCGAAGCCGCGGCTCACGCGCCGATCTCCTCGTCGATCAGGCGCAGGAGATCGTCGTCGGAGATCGCTTCCAGCCGCTCGATCTCGTCGTCTGCGACCGGCTGCTCCAAGGTCCCGTCAATCTGCGCCAGCAGGAAGGCGGCCAGGGCCAGCGGGTTCGGATAGTCGAAGATCAAACTCGCCGGCAGCCGCAGGCCGGTGGCCCCGCCGAGGCGGTTGCGCAGCTCGACCGCGCCGAGCGAGTCGAAGCCGGAGTCTTTGAAGGAGCGCTCGGGCGGCAGGGCCGCTGGCGAGGCGTGGCCGAGGACAGCCGCTGCCTCGGCCCGGACCAGCTCCACGACGACCCCCTCCCGCTCCGCCTGCGGCACGCCGTCGAGAGTTGCGGCGAGGGACCCGGGGCCGGCGCGGCGGGCGCGGACGCGGACCAGGCCCGAGAGCAGAGGCGGCAGCTCGGCGGCGGCGCGCAGGGCAGCGCTGTCGAAGCCCACCGGCAGCAGCTGCGGGCGGTCGAGCGCCAGCGAGCGGTCGAAGAGGCCGAGGCCGGCGGCGGCCGAGAGGCTGGCGACGCCGGAGCGGGCGACCCGGGCCCGGTCGGCGCCGCCGAGCTCAGCCGTCATCCCACCCTCCTCGCCCCAGGCCCCCCAGCCGAGCGAGATCGCGGGCAGGCCTTCGGCGCGGCGGCGATGGGCGAGCGCATCGAGGAAGGCGTTGGCGGCGGCGTAGTTGCCCTGGCCGGGGCTGCCGAGGGTGGCGGCGATCGAGGAGTAGAGGACGAAGCAGGCGAGGTCGGCCCCCGCTGTCAGCTCGTGCAGGTGCCAGGCGGCATCGGCCTTGGGGCCCATCGTCGTGCGCAGGCGCTCGCCGTCGAGGGCCTCGATCGTGCCGTCGTCGAGCACCCCGGCGGCGTGGATCACGGTCCCCAGCGGGTGCTCGGCCGGGATCGAGCCGAGCAGCTCGGCCAGCGCCTCGCGGTCGGCGACGTCGCAGGCCGCGATCGTCACCTCCGCTCCCAGCCCGGCCAGCTCCTGCTCCAGCTCGGCGGCGCCCTCGGCCCCGGGGCCGCGGCGGCTGGCTAGCAGCAGATGGCGGGCGCCGTGCTCGGCGGCGAGGTGGCGGGCGAGCAGGGCGCCGAGGCCGGAGAGCCCCCCGGTGATGAGGACGGTCGCCTCGGGGTCGAGCGCCGTCGGCTCGGCGACCTCGCCCGCGACCGACCTCAGGCGGGGGGCGCTGAAGGCGCCCTCGCGGATCGCCAGCTGCGGCTCGGTCTCGACCGCGAGGGCGAGGTCGAGGGCCTCGACCGAGGCCTCGGCGCCGTCGCTGTCGATCAGGACGAAGCGGCCGGGATGCTCGGACTGGGCGGAGCGGACCAGGCCCCAGGCCGCGGCGGCAGCGGGGTCGGGGGACTCATCCTCGGCGAGGGCCTGGGCGCCGTGGGTGAGGAAGGCCAGCTGCCTCTCCTCGGCGATCGCCCCCTGCAGAGCCTCGAGAACCTGGCCGCAGAGAGCCTGGGCGGCGGCGGCGGGGTCGAGCCTCGGGTCGGGGACGCAGCCGAAGACCCTGTGCTCGCGCTCGGCGCCCCCGGTCGCCGCGACCTCGACCCAGTCGACCCGGTAGAGCGAGTCGCGTCCGGCGGCGCGGGCCGCGCCGAGCTGGGCGGGATCGATCTGCCGCAGCGCCAGCGACTCGACGAAGGCGACCGGCGCCCCCGTGGCGTCACCCGCCGCCAGCGAGAACGCGTCTTTGCCAGCCGGCGCGAGCCGGACCCGCAGCGAGGAGGCGCCGCCGCGATGCAGCCGGACCCCGCCCCAGGCGAAGGGAACCTTGGCCTGGGAGGCATCGGAGTCGGACAGGGCCAGAGACTGCAGGCCGGCATCCAGCAGCGCCGGGTGGATGCCATAGCGCCCGGCGTCGTCGAGACCCTCGGGCAACTCGACCTCGGCGAAGATCTCCTCGCCCTGGCGCCAGGCGCGGCTGACCCCCTGGAAGGCGAGGCCATAGTCGAGCCCGAGCCCCGCCATGCGGTCGTAGATCGCCTCGACCTCGACTGGCTCGGCGTCCGGCGGCGGCCAGGCGCCGAGGTCGATGACCGCGGGGTCGGCCTCCGAGCCGAGCAGGCCCGAAGCGTTGCGGTTCCACTCCTCGGCCTCCCCCTCGAGCCGCGAGTGGATCTCAATCTCGCGCCGTCCTCTCTCATCGGGTGGCCCGACCTTTGCCTGCAGCTGCACCGCCCCCTGCTCGGGCAGTACCAGCGGCGCCTCCAGCGTCAGCTCCTCGACTACCTCGGCTCCGACCTCCTCCCCGGCCCGCAGCGCCATCTCCAGGAAAGCCGTCCCGGGCAGGATCACGGCGCCGTGGACGGCGTGGTCGGCGAGCCAGGGGTGGGTCTTGAGCGAGAGTCGGCCGCTGAGCAGCGTCTGCTCCTCTCCCGCGACGGAAGTGGCGGCGCCGAGCAGCGGGTGATCGGTCGAGGCCTGCCCGATCGATGTCGCGTCGCCGGTTGCGTCGGAGGCCTCAAGCCAGAACCGGCTGCGCTGGAAGGCGTAGGTGGGCAGGTCGACCCGCTCGGGCGCATGGGGCGCGAAGAAGGCGGCCCAGTCGATGGGAACGCCACTGGAGTGGGCAGTGGAAAGCGCGCCGATCAGAGCCTCGGAGTCCGCCCGACCCTTGCGCAGCAGCGGCACCAGGGTGGCCTCGTCCTCGAGGCTCCCCTGGGCCATCGCGCAGAGCACCCCATCGGGACCAAGCTCCATATAAGAGGTGACTCCCTGCTCATGCAGGTAGGTGACGCCGTCCATGAAGCGCACCGCCTCGCGCACCTGGCGGGCCCAGTACTCAGGCGAGGCAGCCTGCTCCGCCGTCAGGACCTCGCCGGTGAGGTTGGAGACAATCGGGATCTGGGGATCGCTGAAGCCGAGACTCTCGGCGATGCTGGCGAACTCCTCCAGCATCGGCTCCATCAGGTGGGAGTGGAAGGCATGGCTGACCTTGAGCCGGGTCGCCTTTCGGCCCTTCTCCTTCCAGGCCCCCAGCAGCGCCAGCGCGGCCTCCTCCCCGCCGGAGACGACAACTGAGCCGGGGTCATTGACGCCGGCGATCGAGAGGCCATCGATGCCCTCAAGGCTCTCGGCGGCCTCCTCCTCGGAGGCCTCGATCGCGACCATCGCCCCGCCCTCCGGCAGCGCTCCCATCAGGCGGCCCCTCGCGGCGACCAGCTCGCAGGCGTCGGGAAGCGAAAGGACTCCCGAGACATGGGCGGCGGCAAGCTCGCCGATCGAATGGCCGATCAGGAAGTCGGGCTTGAGGCCCCAGGCCTCCACGAGGCGGTAGAGCGCGACCTCGGTCGCGAAGAGCGCCGGCTGGGTCAGCTCGGTGCGGTTAAGCAGCTCGGCCTCGGCCGAGCCCTCCGCGGCGAAGAGGTGCTCCTTGAGTGAGAGCCCGAGGTGAGGATCAAGCTCAGCGCAGGCCTCGTCGAGGGCATCGGCGTAGGCCGGGAAGCCCTCGTGGAGGCCCTTGCCCATGCCCGGGCGCTGGGCGCCCTGGCCGGTGAACATGAAGGCGGCCTTGCCCGAGGCGGCCTTCGCTTGCACCAACCCGGCGTGGGGCCCTCCTTTGGCCAGGGCATCGAGTCCCGCCAGCAGCTCAGCACGGTCGCCCCCGACCACCGCGGCCCGGTGCTCCAGGGCGGCGCGGCCCGTAGCCAGCGAGAAGGCGACGTCGACGGGGTCGAGGTCCGGGCTCGCCTCCAGGTGGGAGCGAAGGCGTTCGGCCTGGGCACTCAACGCCTCCTCGCTCTTGGCCGAGAGCAGGAAGGGGGCGAGGTCGAGGGGCAGGCCGGCCTTGACCACGGGCTCCTCCCTCGGTGCCTCTTCGAGGATCAGATGCGCGTTGGTGCCGCTGATGCCGAAGGAGGAGACCCCGGCGCGACGGGGACGTCCGTTCGGCTTCCAGGGGTGGGGCTCTTTGAGCAGCTCGATTTCCCCCGCCTCCCAGTCGACGTGCGGGGTCGGCTCGTCGATGTGGAGCGACTGAGGCAGCAGCTCGTGGCGCATCGCCATCACCGTCTTGATCACGCCCGCGACTCCCGCCGCCGCCTGGGCGTGGCCGATGTTGGACTTGATCGAGCCGAGGCGGAGCGGATTTCCCTCGCGCCCCTGCCCGTAGGTGGCAAGCAGGGCCTGGGCCTCGATCGGGTCGCCGAGGGTGGTGCCGGTGCCGTGGGCCTCGACCGCGTCGACGTCGGCCGCGGCGAGGCCGGAGTTGGCCAGCGCCTGGCGGATCACCCGCTCCTGCGAAGGCCCGTTGGGAGCGGTGAGGCCGTTGCTCGCTCCGTCCTGGTTGGTAGCCGAGCCCAGGACCGTCGCCAGCACCCGGCGCCCGTTCTTGCGTGCCTCCGAAAGGCGCTCCAGCACCAGCAGGCCAGCGCCCTCCGAGAAGCCCGCCCCGTCGGCGGCCGCCGCGAACGGCTTGCAGCGCCCGTCGGGGGCGAGGCCGCGCTGGCGGCTCATCTCGACAAAGACCGTCGGGCTGGATGCCACCGTCACCCCGCCGGCCAGGGCCAGCGAGCACTCGCCCGAGCGCAGCGCCTGGGCGGCCAGGTGCATCGCCACCAGCGAGGAGGAGCAGGCAGTGTCGACCGAGACCGCCGGGCCCTCGAGGCCGAGGGCGTAGGCGATGCGGCCGGAAGTGACGCTGCCGGCGTTGCCGGTCAGGCCGTAGCCCTCCAGCCCCTGGGGAAGGGCGCCTCCACCCGCGTAGATCGGCGACATCGCGCCGGCAAAGACCCCAGCCGCGCTGCCGCGGACCGCAGCTGGGTCGATCCCGGCGTCCTCGAACGCCTCCCAGGCGGCTTCCAGCAACAGCCGCTGCTGCGGGTCCATCGCCAGCGCCTCACGCGGGGAGATCCCGAAGAACTCGGCATCGAACTCAGCGGCGTCGTAGACGAAGCCGCCGTCGCGCGCGTGGCTGCTGCCGGCCCGCTCGGGGTCGGGGTCGTGGAGGCTCTCCAGGTCCCAGCCACGGTCCTCGGGGAAGGCGGAGATCGCGTCGCCGCCGGCGGCGACCAAGTCCCAGAGCTGCTCGGCTGAGCCGACCCCGCCGGGGAAGCGGCAGCCGATGCCAACGATCGCGATCGGCTCCTCGCTGCCTGCCGAGAGCCGCCGCGGGGCCGCAACCGCGAGCCGGGCGCCTTCGGCCTCTGCCCGCAGGAACTCGGCCAGGGCGACCGGGGTCGGATAGTCGAAGATGAGGCTGGCGGGCAGGGTCAGCCCTGTCGCCTGGGCAAGGCGGTTGCGCATCTCCACAGCTCCCAGGGAGTCGAAGCCGGCGTCCTTGAACGAGCGCTCGGGCTCGACCGCCTGGGCGGAGGCGTGGCCGAGGACGGCAGCGGCCTGGGCCCGGACAAGGTCGACGGCGATCGCCCCGCGCTCGGCCTCGGGCGCCTCGGCGAGGCGGCGCGCCAGGGAGCCGGCCGCACGGCGACGGCGGGACGGCGTCCGCACCAGGCCCGAGAGCAGCGGCGCCAGAGTTCCCGAGCCCGCCAGCGAGCGCAGGGCGGCGCTGTCCAGCGGCGAGGCCAGGAGGAAGGGGGCGTCGAGGCCGCCGGCGCGATCGAACAGCTCCAGCCCAGTGGCGCTGGACATCGAGACGAAGCCGCCGCGGGCGATCCGCGCCCGCTCGGCGTTGCTGAGCTCGGCGGTCATCCCCCGCTCCTGCTCCCAGGCGCCCCAGCCAAGCGAGAGGCCGGCCAGCCCTTCGGCCCGGCGCCGGTGGGCGAGGCTGTCGAGGAAGGCGTTGGCGGCGGCGTAGTTGCCCTGGCCGGGGCTGCCAATCGTGGCGGCGATCGAGGAGAAGAGGACGAAGTGGGTGAGGTCGGCCCCTGCTGTCAGCTCGTGCAGGTGCCAGGCTGCGCTTGCCTTCGGCGCCAACACCCGGCCGAGGCGCGCCGGGTCGAGGCCCTCGATCGTGCCGTCGTCGAGCACCCCGGCGGCGTGGATCACGGCGCCGAGCGGGTGCTGCTCGGGGATCGAGGCGAGCAGCTCGGCCAGCGCCTCGCGGTCGGAGATATCGCAGGCCGCGATCGTCACCTCCACTCCCAGCTCGCCCAGCTCCTCCTTCAGCTCCGCGGCACCCTCGGCCTCCATCCCCCGGCGGCTGGCCAGCAGCAGGTGGCGGGCTCCGTGCTCGGCGGCCAGGTGGCGGGCGAGCTGGGCGCCGAGGCCGCCGGTGCCGCCGGTGATCAGGACGGTGGCGTCGGGGTCGAGCGAGGCCGGCTCGCCGGCCTCGGCCGCGACCGGCGTCAGGCGTGGGGCCAGCAGCGCCCCATCGCGGATCGCCAGCTGGGACTCCTCCTCGATGCCGAGCGCTGCCGCCAACACCTGGCCGGAGGCCTCGGCGCCGTCGCTGTCGATCAAGACGAAGCGGCCGGGGTGCTCGGACTGGGCCGAGCGGACCAGGCCCCAGGCCGCCGCCGCAACCGGATCGGGCGCCTCGCCCTCGCTCAGCGCCTGGGCGCCCCGGGTGAGGAAGCCGAGGCGCCGATCGTCGGCGATCGCCCCCTGCAGCGCCCCCAGCACCTCGGCGCAGAGCGCCTGAACGGCGGTGGCAGGGTCGAGGTCGGCGGCGGGGACGCACTCGAAGACCTCGACTTCGTGCTCGGCGACAGCCGGGGCCGGCAGCTCGGCCCACTCGATTGCGAAGAGCGCGTTCGAAGAGCTGGGCGCGACCCGCAGCTTGGCCGGGTCGATCGCCCGGGCGACGAGCGAGGCAACCGAGAGGACCGGCTCGCCGGACTGATCGAAGACGACCAGGGAGGTCGTGCCCCCGCTTGGCTCAAGCCGGGCCCGCAGCGTCGACGCGCCCTCCTGGCGCAGGCTTGCCCCGCGCCAGCCGAACGGCACCCGGGGGCCGCTCTCGGACTCCCCCTCGTCGAGGAAGCCGACCTGGAGCGCAGCGTCCAGCAGCGCCGGATGGATCGCGAACCCGCCCGCGCCCTGGGACTGGTCGTCGGGCATACGCGCTTCGGCGAAGAGCTCCTCGCCGCGGCGCCAGACGGCGCTTACTCCTTGGAAGGCGGGGCCGTATTCGACGCCGAGCCCGGCGGCGCGCTCGTAGAGCAGCTCGACATCGACCGGCTCGGCCCCGGGCGGAGGCCACTCGCCTAAGCCCTCGGGCTCAGCCGGGGCGTCGAGGCCAAGCGCCCCGCCGGCGTGCCGGACCCACTCCCCCGCCGCGTCCTCTGCCCGCGAGTGGATCTCCAGCTCCCGCCCTCCGCCTTCTCCGGCGGCGCCGACCTTGACCTGCAGCCGCACCGCCCCCCGCTCGGGCAGCACCAGCGGGGCCTCCAGGGTCAGCTCCTCAATCGTTCCGGCGCCGACCTCGGCGCCCGCCCTCAGCGCCATCTCGAGGAAGGCGGTGCCGGGCAGGATCACGACACCCCCGAGGGCGTGATCGGCGAGCCAGGGGTGGGTCTCGAGCGAGAGGCGGCCGGTCAGGAGCCATTCGTCGCGGTCGGCGAGGGGCGTCGCGGCGCCCAGCAGCGGGTGATCGGCGCGGTCGAGGCCAGCGGCGCCGACGTTACCGGCCCCCGGCTCGGGCCGCAGCCAGTAGCGGCTGCGCTGGAAGGCGTAGGTGGGCAGGTCGACCCGCTCGGCGGCGGCGCCGGCGAAGAGCTTCGGCCAATCGACCTCGGCGCCGTGGACGTGGGCCTCGGCGAGCGAGGTGACGAAGCGGCCGAGGCCCCCTTCGCTCCGCCGCAGCGAGCCAATCGCCGCGACCGGGCCGGCGCCCTCGCAAGCCTCGGCGGTCTCCGCCACCGTCGTCGCCAGGACCGGGTGGGCGCTGGCCTCGACAAAGACGTCGAAGCCGTCGGCGACGAGGGCGCGGGTGACCTGCTCGAAGCGGACCGGCTCGCGCAGGTTGCGGTACCAGTAGCCGGCGTCGAGCTCGGCGCCATCGACCTGCTCGCCGGTGACCGTGGAGTAGAAGGGGACCTCGCCGCCACGGGGCCGGATCGGAGCGAGCACCTTGAGGACCTCCTCGCGCAGCTCCTCGACGTGGCGGGAGTGCGAGGGGATCGTCGCCGCCACCTCGCGGGCGCGGATGCCCTCGCGCTCGCACTCGGCCAGCAGGCCAGCGATCGCCTCGGCCGGGCAGGCGAGCGTGACCGCCGCCGGCCCGTTGATCGCGGCCAGCTCGACCCCGTCGCCCCAGCCCTCCAGCCGCGCCGTCGCCGCCTCCGCCCCGAGGGCGAGCGAGACCATCGATCCCCGCCCCGCCAGCTTCGCAATCGCCTGGCTGCGCAGCGCCGCCAGCCGGGCGGCGTCCTCGAGCGAGAGCGCGCCGGCGACGCAAGCGGCGGCGATCTCCCCCTGGGAGTGGCCGACGACCGCGCCCGGCTCGACCCCGAGCGAGCGCCAGAGCTCGGCCAACGAGACGGCGACGGCGAAGAGGACCGGCTGCACAACCTCGATCCGCTCCAGCGAAGGAGCGTCCGGCCCACCTTCGATCGCGGCCAACGGCGACCAGTCGAGGTGAGGGAAGAGCGCGTCGGCGCACTCGCGCAGGCGTCGCTCGAAGACCGGCGAGGAGGCGAGCAGCTCTGTCGCCATCCCTTGCCACTGCGAGCCCTGGCCGGAGAAGACGAAGGCGGTCTTGCCGGCGCCGGCCCTGCCCTGCGCCAGGCCGGCGTGGGGCTGTCCCTTGCCGAGAGCCTCCAGCCCCTGCAGCAGCTCCTCGCGATCGGCGCCGACCAGAGCGGCGCGATGCGACAGGGCGGCGCGGGAGGTCGCCAGCGAGAAGCCGACGTCGACCGGGTCGAGGCCGGGGTTCTGCCGCAGGTGCGAGGCGAGCCGTTCGGCCTGGGCGCCAAGCGCCTCCTCGCTCTTGGCCGAGAGCAGCAACGGCACAGCGTCGAGGTCTCGGAGCTCGTGGTCGCCCGCTCCCAGCTGGCTCGGCGCCGCGGCGGGCGCCTCCTCGAGGATCACGTGCGCGTTGGTGCCGCTGATGCCGAAGGAGGAGACCCCGGCGCGGCGCGGCCGGCCGTCGGCCTCCCAGGGCGAGGACTCCCGCAGCAGCTCGATTTCGCCGGCCTGCCAATCGACGTGCGGGGTCGGCTCGTCGATATGGAGCGATGGCGGCAGCACCCCGTGGCGCATCGCCATCACCGTCTTGATCACTCCCGCCACCCCGGCCGCCGCTTGGGCGTGGCCGATGTTGGACTTGATCGAGCCGAGGCGGAGCGGGTTCCCCTCGCGCCCCTGCCCATAGGTGGCGAGCAGCGCCTGCGCCTCGATCGGGTCGCCCAGGGTGGTGCCAGTGCCGTGGGCCTCAACCGCGTCGACTTCCGTCGCGGCAAGGCCGGCGTTGGCCAGCGCCTGGCGGATCACTCGTTCCTGCGAAGGGCCATGGGGGGCGGTGAGGCCGTTGGAGGCGCCGTCCTGGTTGGTGGCCGAGCCGCGGATCGTCGCCAGCACCCGGTGGCCGTTGCGCCGCGCGTCGGAGAGCCGCTCCATCGCCAACAGGCCGGCGCCCTCCGAGAAGCCCGCCCCGTCGGCGGCGGCGGCGAACGGCTTGCAGCGGCCGTCGGGAGAGAGGCCGCGCTGGCGGCTCAGCTCGACGAAGGAAGCGGGCCCGGCCATCACCGCCACTCCGCCGGCAAGCGCCAGCGAGCACTCGCCCGAGCGCAGCGCCTGGGCGGCGAGGTGCATCGCGACCAGCGAGGAGGAGCAGGCGGTGTCGACCGAGACCGCCGGGCCCTCCAGGCCGAGGGCGTAGGCGACGCGGCCGGAGACGACGCTGCCAGCCGGTTCCGGCGCCCGATGGCCATCGCCACCCGCCGCCGAGCCACGGCCGTAGTCGTGGTACATCACCCCGGTGAAGACCCCGGTCGGGCTGCCGCGCAGCAGCCCCGGGTCGATCCCGGCGTCCTCGAACGCCTCCCAGGCCGCTTCCAGCAGCAGCCGCTGCTGTGGGTCTATCGCCAGCGCCTCGCGCGGGCCGATCCCAAAGAACTCGGCGTCGAAGTCAGCGGCGTCATGGACGAAGCCGCCTTCGCGCGTGTAGCTGGTGCCGGGATTCTCGGGATCGGGGTGGTAAATGCGGTCGAGATCCCAGCCGCGGTCCTCGGGGAAGCCGGAGATCGCGTCGCCGCCGGCGGCGACCAGGTCCCAGAGCTGCTCGGGAGAGCCGACGCCGCCGGGGAAGCGGCAGCTCATGCCGACGATCGCGATCGGCTCCTCGGAGCGGACGGCCGCCCCGCCCGGCACCGCGGCGGAGAGCAGCGAGCCCTCTGCCTCGGCCCGCAGGAACCCGGCCAGGGCGGCCGGGCTCGGGTAATCGAAGACAAGGGTCGCGGGCAGCATCAGCCCCGTCTCCTGGGTGAGGCGGTTGCGCAGCTCGACCGCGGCCAGCGAGTCGAAGCCGGCGTCCTTGAAGGCGCGCTCGGGCTCGACGGCCTGGGCAGAGGTGTGGCCGAGGACGGCCGCGGTCTGGGCGCGGACCAGCTCCAGCGCAATCGCCCCGCGCTCGGCCTCAGCAGCGGCGGCGAGGCGATCGGCGAGGGCGCCACCCTCCTGCCGGGAACGACGGGCGGAGACGCGGACCAGGCCCGAGAGCAACGGCGCCAGCACCCCTGCCCGCGCCAGCGCGCGCAGGGCGCCGCCGTCCAGCGGCGAGGCAAAGAGGAAGGGGGCCTCGAGGGCAGCGGCGCGGTCGAAGAGCCCGAGCCCGGCGGCGTTGGAGATCGGGACGAAGCCACTGCGGGCGATCCGCGCCCGGTTGGCCTCGCCGAGCTCGGCGGCCATGCCGCCGGCCTGCTCCCAGGCCCCCCAGGCGAGCGAGGTGGCCGCCAGCCCCTGGCCGCGGCGGAGCTGGGCCAGCCCGTCGAGGAAGGCGTTGGCGGCGGCGTAGTTGCCCTGGCCGGGGCTGCCGACGGTGGCGGCGATCGAGGAGAAGAGGACGAAGTGGGTGAGCTCGAGCCCGGCGGTGAGCTCGTGCAGATGCCAGGCGGCGTCGGCCTTGGGGGCCAGGACCCGGTCGATGCGCGCCGGGTCGAGGGCCTCGACCGTGCCGTCGTCGAGCACCCCGGCGGCGTGGATCACGGCGCCGAGGGGGTGCTCGGCCGGGATCGATCCGAGCAGCTCGGCCAGCGCCTCGCGGTCGGCGGCGTCGCAGGCCGCGATTGTTGCCTCCGCTCCCAGCTCGCTCAGCTCCTCCTTCAGCTCCTCGGCCCCCTCCGCCTCCATCCCGCGGCGGCTGGCCAGCAGCAGGTGGCGGACGCCGTGCTCGGCGGCCAGATGGCGGGCGAGCAGGGCGCCGATGCCGCCGGTGCCGCCGGTGATCAGGACCGTGGATTCGGGGTCGAGCGCCGGCGCCTCGCCGGCCTCGGCCGCGACCGGCTTCAGCCGAGGAGCGCTGAACGCGCCCTTGCGGATCGCCAGCTGCGGCTCGTCCGGGCCGCCAGCGGCAACGGCAAGAGCCCCGGCCGAGGCCTCCGTCCCGTCGCTGTCGATCAAGATGAAACGACCAGGGTGCTCGGACTGGGCCGAGCGGACCAAGCCCCAGGCCGCGGCGGCGGCGGGGTCAGTGGGCCCGTCTCCCCCCAGGGCCTGGGCGCCCCTGGTGACGAAGGCGAGACGCTCATCGCCGGCGATCGCCCCCTGCAACGCCTCCAACACCTCGGCGCAGAGGGCGTGGGCAGCGGCGGCGGGATCGAGCTCGGCGCTCGGCAGGCACTTGAAGAGCTCGATCCCGGGCCCGGCCGGCGGCGGGTCCGGGACCTCTGCCCACTCGATCGCGAAAAGGGAGTCGGAGGCAGCCGGGGCCTGGGCCCGCAGCTGGGCGGGATCGGGCGCCCGCAGCGCCAGCGACTCGACCCGGGCGACGGGCGCTCCCAGGTCATCGCCGACCGTGAGTGAGATCGCGTCGGGGCCGGCCGGCGAAAGATGGACCCGCAGCGACGCGGGAGCGGCGCGGAGCAGGCGGACCCCGCTCCAGATGAAGGGAACCCTTGCGCCGGCATCGGGATCGGCGAGAACCGCCGCGTGCAGCGCCGCATCGAGCAGGGCCGGATGGATGCCGTAGCGCCCGGCCTCGGCGAGCTCCTCGACAAGGTCGACCTCGGCAAACAGCTCCGAGCCGTCGCGCCAGGCCGCCCTCACCCCTTCGAAGGCCGGCCCATACTCGATCCCCAGCTCGGCCATGCGGTCGTAGATCGCCTCGACCTCGACCGGCTCGGCGCCCGGCGGCGGCCACGAGGTGAGCGGCTCGGCTTCCACGGGGGCGGCGTCGGGCCCGAGGGCGCCGGCGGCGTTGCGAGCCCACTCCTCAGGCTCGGCGCCCCCCACCACCTCGGGCCGCGAGTAGACCTCGACCTGTCGCCGGCCCGACCCTTCAGGAGCGCAGACCTTGACCTGCAGCTGCACCGCCCCCCGTTCGGGCAGCAGCAGCGGCGCCTCCAAGGCCAGCTCCTCGATCTTCGTGGCCCCAACCTCCTCGCCGGCCCGCAGCGCCAGCTCGACAAAGGCGGTTCCCGGCAGAATCACGGCGCCGTGGACGGCGTGGTCGGCGAGCCAAGGGTGGGTCTTGAGCGAGACGCGGCCGCTGAGCATGGCTTCTTCGCCACCGGCGAGCGAGGTGGCAGCGCTCAGCAGCGGATGGTCGACATTGCTGAGTCCGGCCGCGCCGACATCCCCTGCCCCGGCCTCGGATGACAGCCAGAAGTGGCGGCGTTGGAAGGCGTAGGTGGGCAGGTCAACCCGCTTGGGGCTATGGGGGGCAAAGAATCTCGCCCAGTCGATCGCGACTCCGCTGGAGTGGGCGGCGGCCAGAGCGCCGACCAGGGCCTCGGAGTCGGGCCGGCCCTTCCGCAGCAGCGGCGCCAGGGTCGCGTCGGCGTCGGGGCCAAGGCTGCCTTGGGCCATCGCGCAGAGGACGCCGTCAGGGCCAAGCTCCAGATAAGAGGTGACTCCCTCCCCCTCCAGGCAGCGGACGCCGTCCATGAACCGCACCGCCCCCCGCACCTGGCGGGCCCAGTCCCGGGGCGATGTCGCCTGCTCCGGGGTGAGCACCTCGCCGGTGAGGTTGGAGACGATCGGGATCTGGGGGCTGTTGAAGTCGAGCCCCTCGGCCACTTTCGTGAACTCCTCCAGCATCGGCTCCATCAAGTGGGAGTGGAAGGCGTGGCTGACCTTGAGCCGGGTCGCCTTGCGGCCCTTCTGCTTCCAGGCCTCCAGCAGCGCCAGCGCGGCCTCTTCATCGCCGGAGACGACGACTGAGCCGGGGTCATTGACGCCGGCGATCGAGAGGCCGTCAGGAAGGTCCTCGGCGATCTCATCCTCCGAGGCCTCGATCGCGACCATCGCCCCGCCCTCGGGCAGCGCTCCCATCAGGCGGCCCCTCGCGGCGACCAGCTTGCAGGCGTCCGGGAGCGAGAGGACTCCGGAGATATGGGCCGCCGCCAGCTCGCCGATCGAGTGGCCGATCAGGAAGTCGGGCTTGAGGCCCCAGCTCTCGACGAGGCGGTAGAGCGCGACCTCGGTGGCGAACAGCGCCGGCTGGGTCAGCTCGGTGCGGTCGAGCAGCTCTGCCTCGGGGCTTCCCTCCTCAGCGAAGAGATGCTCCTTCAGCGACAGCCCAAGATGCGGGTCCAGCTCCGCGCAGGCCTTGTCCAAAGCCTCGGCGTAAGCCGGGAAGCCCTCGTGGAGGCCCCTGCCCATGCCGGGGCGCTGGGCGCCCTGGCCGGTGAGCATGAAGGCGGTCTTGCCTGGGGTCACGATGCCCGAGACCAGGCTAGGGTGAGGCCGGCCCTCACCGAGAGCCCCCAGGCCGTCGAGCAGCTCGGCGCGGTCGGCGCCGACCACCGCGGCCCGGTGCTCCAGGGCGGCGCGCGAGGTGGCGAGCGAGAAGGCGACATCCATCGAGTCGAACTCGGGGCTCTCTTCGAGCTGAGCCACGAGCCTCTTCGCCTGGGCGGCGAGCGCCTCCTTGCTCTTGGCCGAAAGCAGCAGCGGCACCGCCCCCGGCGCCGGCGCCGGAACGCCATCCGCCTCAGGCGCTGGAGCCGCGGCGGGCGCCTCCTCCAGGATCACGTGGGCGTTTGTGCCGCTGATGCCGAAGGAGGAGACGCCGGCGCGGCGGGGCCGCCCATTGACCTCCCACGGAGATGCCTCCCGCAGCAGCTCGATTTCCCCCGCCTCCCAGTCGACGTGCGGGGTCGGCTCGTCGATGTGGAGCGACTGTGGCAGCAGCCCGTGGCGCATCGCCATCACGGTCTTGATCACTCCCCCGACCCCGGCCGCCGCCTGGGCATGGCCGATGTTGGACTTGAGCGAGCCCACTCTCAGCGGCCTGCCGTCCTCGCGCCCCTGCCCGTAGGTGGCGAGCAGCGCCTGGGCCTCGATCGGGTCTCCCAAGGTGGTACCGGTGCCGTGGGCCTCGACCGCGTCGACGTCGGCCGGCGTCAGGCCGGAGTTGGCCAGGGCCTGGCGGATAACCCGCTCCTGCGAGGGGCCGTTGGGGGCGGTCAGCCCATTCGAGGCGCCGTCCTGGTTGATCGCGCTGCCCCGCACCGTCGCCAGCACCCGGTGGCCGTTGCGGCGCGCGTCGGAGAGCCGCTCCAGCACCAGCAGGCCGACCCCCTCCGACCAGCCCGCGCCGTCGGCGGCGGCGGCAAACGGCTTGCAGCGCCCGTCGGGGGCGAGGCCGCGCTGGCGGCTGAACTCGATGAACGCCGACGGGGTCGACATCACGGCGACGCCACCGGCAAGCGCCAGGTCCGACTCGCCGGCGCGGAGGGCCTGCCCCGCCAGGTGCATCGCGACCAGCGAGGAGGAGCAGGCGGTGTCGACCGAGACCGCGGGGCCCTCCAGGCCGAGGGCGTAGGCGACGCGGCCGGAGACGACGCTGCCGGCCGGCTCCGGCGCCGGGTAGCCGTCGCTCGTCGGCGCCGAGCCACGCCCGTAGTCGTGGTACATCACCCCGGCGAAGACCCCGGTCGGGCTGCCGCGCAGCAGCGCCGGGTCGATCCCCGCGTCCTCCAGCGCCTCCCAGGCGGCTTCCAGCAAGAGGCGCTGCTGGGGATCGGTCGCCAGCGCCTCGCGCGGGCCGATCCCGAAGAACTCGGCGTCGAACTCGGCGGCGTCGCGGACGAAGCCCCCCTGGCTCGTGTAGCTAGTGCCGACGCTCTCGGGGTCGGGGTCGTAGAGGCGGTCGAGATCCCAGCCGCGGTCCTCGGGGAAGCCGGAGATCGCGTCGCCGCCGGCGGCGACCAGGTCCCAGAGTTGTCGCGCCGACCTCACCCCGCCCGGGTAGCGGCAGCTCATGCCGACGATCGCGATCGGCTCCTCAGGGCGGGCCGCCGCCCGCCGTGGCGCCGCGGCCGAACGCCGCGAGCCTTCGGCCTCGGTCCGCAGGAACCCCGCCAGGACAGCCGGGCTCGGGTAATCGAAGACAAGGGTCGCGGGAAGCGTCAGCCCGGTCGCCTCGGCGAGGCGGTTGCGCAGCTCAACCGCGGCCAGCGAGTCGAAGCCGGCGTCCTTGAAGGCGCGCTCGGGCTCGACCGCCTGGGCGGAGACATGGCCGAGGGCGGCGGCGGCCTGGGCGCGGACCAGCTCCAGCGCCAGCCCCTCGCGCTCGCCCTCCGGCACCGCCGCGAGCCGGTCCGCGAGCGCGCCCGCACCCTGGCGAACGCGCCGCGCCGGCACTCGCACCAGGCCCGACAACAACGCCGGCAACGCCCCGGAGCGCGCCGCGGCGCGAAGCGCGTTCGCGTCGAACGCCGCCGGCAGCAGCTGGGGACGGTCGAGCCCCAGCGAGCGGTCGAACAGGCCCATCCCCTCCTCGGTGGAGAGGGTGGCGATGCCTGAGCGGGCGATCCGGGCCCGGTCGGTGGCGCTGAGCTCGGCGGTCATCCCCCGCTCCTGCTCCCAGGCGCCCCAGCCGAGCGCAAGGGCGGGCAGGCCTTCGGCGCGGCGGCGATGGGCGAGCGCGTCGAGGAAGGCGTTGGCGGCGGCGTAGTTGCCCTGGCCGGGACTGGCGATGGTGGCCGCGGTCGAGGAGAAGAGAATGAAGTGGGTGAGGCCGAGCTCGGCGGTCAGCTCGTGCAGATGCAAGGCGGCGTCGGCCTTGGGGGCCATCGTCGCCCGCAGACGGCCGCGGTCAAGCGCCTCGACTGTGCCGTCGTCGAGCACCCCGGCGGCGTGGATCACGGCGCCGAGCGGATGCTCGGCCGGGATCGAGGCGAGCAGCCCGGCCAGCGCCTCGCGGTCGGCGACGTCGCAGGCGGCGATCTCGGCCTCGGCCCCAAGCTCGCCCAACTCCTCCCGCAGCTCTGCGGCGCCCTCGGCCTCGGGGCCGCGGCGGCTGGCCAGCAGCAGGTGGCGGGCGCCGTGCTCGACGACGAGATGGCGGGCGAGGGCGGCGCCGATGCCGCCGGTGCCGCCGGTGATCAGGACCGTGGAGTCGGGGTCGAACGCCGCCGCCTCACCGGCCTCAGCCGCGACCGGCTTCAGACGGGGCGCCCGGGCCGCTCCCTCGCGGAGCGCCAGCTGCGGCTCGGCCTCGACCGCAAGCGCCGCGTCGAGGACCCGCGCTGAAGCCTCGGCCCCATCGCTGTCGACCAGGGCGAAGCGGCCGGGATGCTCGAACTGGGCCGAGCGGACCAGGCCCCAGGCCGCGGCGGCGGCGGGGTCGGTGGGCCCATCTCCCTCCAGGGCCTGGGCGCCGTGAGTGATGAAAGCGAGGCGGCGTTCCGCGGCGATCGCGCCCTGCAGCGCCTCCAGCACCTCGGCGCAGAGCGCCTCAGCGGCGGCGGGGTCGAGGTCGAAGCTCGACGCGCACCGGAAGAGCTCGAACTCGTGCCCAGCCGAGTTCTCGGTCGCGACCTCGGCCCACTCGAGCTCGAAGAGCGAACGCGAGGCTGAGGAAGCGGTCTGCAGCTGAGCCGGGTCGATCGGCCTCAGCGCCAACGCCTCGACCGAGGCAACCGGCGCCCCCGTCTCGTCGCCAACCGACAGCGCGACCGCCCCCTCTTCCAGCGGCAAGAGCCGCACCCTCAGCGAAGAGGCGCCGCCGCGGTGCAGCCGGACCCCGCTCCAGGCAAAGGGCACCTTGGCCCCGGCGGCGCTGGGCTCGGCCAGGGCCAGCGCGTGCAGCCCAGCGTCGAGCAGGGCCGGGTGGAGGCCGAAGCGCCCGGCCTCGGTCAGCTGCTCCGGCGGCTCGACCTCGGCAAACAGCTCCTCGCCCCGGCGCCAGGCGCGAACGACTCCCTGGAAGGAGGGGCCGTAGCCGAGCCCCAGCTCCAGCGCCCGGTCATAGACCTCCTCGGCCTCGATCGGCTCGGCGCCGGCGGGCGGCCACTCGCCGAGTGGCTCGGGCTCGACGGCGCCCTCCGCCGCGAGGACGCCGGCGGCGTGGCGGACCCACTCCTCGGCTTCGTCATCAGCGCCGGCCTCCGGCCTCGAATAGATCTCAATCGCGTGGCCGCCGGCCTCGTCGGGCGCAGCGACCCTGACCTGCAGCTGCACCGCCCCCCGCTCGGGCAGCAGCAGCGGCGACTCCAGGGCCAGCTCCTCGACTGTCGGAGCCCCGACCTCCTCGCCGGCCCGCAGCGCCAGCTCGACGAAGGCGGCCCCGGGCAGGATCGCGACCTCGTGGACGAGGTGGTCGGCGAGCCAGGGGTGGGTCTTGAGCGAGAGGCGGCCGCTGAGCAGCGTCTGCTCATCGCCGGCGAGGGAGACGGCGGCGGCGAGCAGCGGGTGGTCGGTAGCGGTCTGCCCGATCGAGCCCGCGTCGCCGCCGCTGGCGGCGCGCTCGAGCCAGAAACGGCGGCGCTGGAAGGCGTAGGTCGGGAGGTCGACGCGCTTGGGATCGTGGGGGGCGAAGAAGGCCGGCCAGTCGACCGCCACCCCGTGGGTGTGAGCCCGGGCGAGCGACTCGACGAAGCGGTCCGGCCCCCCTTCGTCGCGGCGCAGGGAGCCGATCGCCGCGATCGCGCCGGGGTCCGCGGCGCAGGCCTCGGCGGTCTCCTCCACCGCCATCGTCAGGACCGGGTGGGCGCTGGCCTCGATGAAGACGTCGAAGCCGTCTTCGATCAAGGCGCGGGTGGCCCCCTCGAAGAGGACCGGCTCGCGCAGGCTGCGGTACCAGTAGCCGGGCCCGAGCTCGGCGCTGTCGATCGCCGCTGCGCTCATCGCCGAGTAGAACGGGATCCGGGCAGCGCCCGGTTGGATCGGGGCCAGGTCGCTCAGCAGCCGCTGCTCGATCGCCTCGACCTGGACCGAGTGCGAGGCGTAGTCGACGGCGATCTGGCGAGCGCGGACACCCTCGCCCGCGCAGCTCGAGAGCAGCTCCAGCAGGGCCCCGGGATCGCCGGAGACGACGGTTGCGACGGGGCTGTTCAAGGCCGCCAGGGAGATGTCCTCGCCCCAGGGCTCGATCAGCTCGCCCGCCCGCTCGGCGCCGACGGCGAGGGAGGCCATGCCGCCCTTGCCCGAGAGCTCGGCCAGCGCCTGGCTGCGAAGCGCGACCACCCGGGCGGCGTCCTCGAGCGAGAGCGCGCCGGCAACGCAGGCAGCGGCGATCTCCCCCTGGGAGTGGCCGACGACCGCCGCGGGCTCGACTCCGTGCGAGCGCCAGAGCCCCGCCAGCGAGACCATCACCGCGAAGAGCGCCGGCTGCACGACATCGACCCGCTCGAAAGGCGGTGCCCCCTCCACCCCGCTCAGCACGTCTTTGACCGAGAACTCGAGGAAGGGCGAGAGCGCCCGCTCGCAGGCATCCATCTGCGCGGCGAAGACCGGCGATCGATCCCAGAGCTCGCCCGCCATCCCCTGCCACTGCGAGCCCTGCCCCGGGAAGACGAAGGCGGTCCTGCCCGCCGTCGCCCTGCCCCGCGCCAGGGCCGCGTCGGGCTCGCCCTTGCCGAGAGCGGCCAGCCCCCGCAGCAGCTCGGAGCGATCGGCGCCGACCAGCGCCGCCCGGTGCTCCAGGGAAGCCCTGCCGGCAGCTAGCGAGAAGCCGACGTCGACGAGGTCAAGGTCGGGGCTCCGCTCAAGCTGGGCGCCGAGCCGCTCGGCCTGGGCCTCGAGCGCCTCCCTGCTCTTGGCCGAGAGCAGGAGGGGAACCGCGCCCGGCGGCGCCTTCTCAGCAGGCGCCTCGGCCGGCGGCGCCTCGGCGGGCGCCTCCTCCAGGATCACGTGCGCATTGGTGCCGCTGATGCCGAAGGAGGAGACGCCGGCGCGGCGGGGGTGCCCGTTGGCCTCCCACGGAGATGCCTCCCGCAGCAACTCGACCTCCCCTGCCTCCCAGTCGACGTGCGGGCTCGGCTCGTCGACGTGAAGCGTCTTCGGCAGCTCCCCGTGGCGCATCGCCATCACCGTCTTGATCACTCCCGCCACCCCGGCCGCCGCCTGGGCGTGGCCGATGTTGGACTTCAACGAGCCGAGGCGAAGCGGCTTCCCCGCCCCCCGCCCCTGGCCATAGGTGGCGAGCAGCGCCTGCGCCTCGATCGGGTCGCCGAGGGTGGTGCCGGTGCCGTGGGCCTCGACCGCGTCGACGTCGGCGGGACCGAGGCCGGCGTTGGCCAGCGCCTGGCAGATCACCCGCTCCTGCGAGGGGCCGTTGGGCGCAGTGAGGCCGTTGCTCGCGCCGTCCTGGTTGGTGGCCGAGCCGCGGATCGTCGCCAGCACCCGGTGGCCGTTGCGCTGCGCGTCGGAGAGCCGCTCCAGCACCAGCAGGCCGACGCCCTCCGACCAGCCGGTGCCGTCGGCGGCGGCGGCGAAGGGCTTGCAGCGCCCGTCGGGGGCGAGGCCGCGCTGGCGGCTGAACTCGACAAAGAGCGAGGGCCCGGAGAGGATCGTCACCCCGCCGGCCAGCGCCAGCGAGCACTCGCCCTCCTTCAGCGCCTGGCGGGCGAGGTGCATCGCCACCAGCGAGGAGGAGCAGGCGGTGTCGACCGAGACCGCGGGCCCCTCCAATCCCAGGGCATAGGCGACCCGGCCCGAGGCAACGCTGGCGGCGCCGCCGGTGAGGCCGTAGCCCTCAAGCTCTGACGGCAGCCGTCCGCCATCTTCGTGGGGCGCGGAGACGGCGCCGGCGAAAACCCCGGTCGCGCTGCCGCGCAGCGACGCAGGGTCGATCCCCCCGTGCTCGAAGGCCTCCCAGGCGGTTTCGAGCAGCAGCCGCTGCTGCGGGTCCATCGCCAATGCCTCGCGCGGGGCGATGCCGAAGAACTCGGCGTCGAAGTCGGCGACCCGGTCGAGGAAGCCGCCCATCCGGGTGTAGGTGGCGCCGGGGGCCTCGGGGTCGGGGTCGTAGAGGCGGTCGAGATCCCAGCCCCGGTCCTCGGGGAAGGCGGAGATCGCATCGCCGCCGGCGGCGACCAGGTCCCAGAGCTGCTCGGGCGAGCCGATCCCGCCGGGGAAGCGGCAGCTCATGCCGACGATCGCAATTGGCTCCTCGGCGCTCCGTGCCCGCGCGATCGGCGCGATCGAGCGTTGGGACCCTTCCGCCTGGTCCTGCAGGTAACGGGCCAGGGCGACCGGGGTCGGGTGGTCGAAGACGACGGTCGACGGCAGCCGCAGCCCGGTCAGCCGGCCGAGGCGGTTGCGCAGCTCGACCGCCGCCAGCGAGTCAAAGCCGGAGTCTTTGAAGGCGCGCTCGGGCGCCAGCTCCGCGGCCGAGGAGTGGCCCAGCACGGCGGCCCCCTGGGCGCGGACCAGCTCCAGCACCAGCCCCTCGCGCTTGGCCTCTGGGGCCTGGGCGAGGCGGGCCGCGAGCGAGCCGCCGGCCTGGCGCGAGCGGCGAGCGGGTGCCCGGACCAGCCCGGAGAGGAGCGGCGCCAGCGCCCCATCGCGGGCGCGGGCGCGGAGCGCGCCGGCGTCGAATGAGACCGGCAGGGACTGGGCGAGGTCGAGGCCGAGGGCGGAGTCGAACAGCTCAAGCCCCACCTGAGGGGAGAACCCGACGATGCCCGAGCGGGCGATCCGCGCCCGGTCGGCCTCGCCGAGCTCGGCGGCCATGCCGCCCTCGCCGGCCCAGGCGCCCCAGCCAAAGGAGGCGCCCGGCAACCCTTCGGCCCGGCGCCGGTGGGCCAGGCCGTCGAGGAAGGCGTTGGCGGCGGCGTAGTTGCCCTGGCCGGGGCTGCCAATCGTGGCGGCGATCGAGGAGAAGAGGACGAAGTGGGTGAGGCCGAGCCCGGCGGTCAGCTCGTGCAGGTGCCAGGCGGCATCGGCCTTGGGGCCCAACACCCGGTCGAGGCGCGCCGGGTCGAGCGCCTCGACCGTGCCGTCGTCGAGCACCCCGGCGGCGTGGATCACGGCGCCGAGGGGGTTCTCATCTGGGATCGAGGCAAGGAGCCCGGCCAGCGCCTCACGGTCAGCGACGTCGCAGGCGGCGATCGCCACCTCCGCTCCCAGCGCGGTCAGCTCCCCCTTCAGCTCGGCGGCCCCCTCCGCCTCCATCCCCCGGCGGCTGGCCAGCAGCAGGCGGCGGGCGCCGTGCTCGGCGGCGAGGTGGCGGGCGAGGGCGGCGCCGATGCCGCCGGTGCCGCCGGTGATCAGGACGGTGGCGCCGGGGTCGAGCGGCCGCGGGATCGTCAGCACGACCTTGCCGACGTGCCGGGCCTCCCGCAGATGACGAAAGGCCGCCGGCGCCCGGCGCACGTCCCAGGTCTCGATCGGGGCGTGGCGCAGGATCCCGCTCTCGAGCAGAGCCAGGACCGCGGCGAGGATCTCGCCCAGGCGCTCGGGCCCCGCATCCTGCAGGTCGAAGGCCCGATAAAGGACGCCGGTCCCCTCGGCCGCTACCCGCCCGGGATCGCGCAGGTCGGTCTTGCCCATCTCGACGAAGCGGCCACCTTCGCCCAACAGGCCCAGCGAGGCATCGACGAACTCCCCGGCCAGCGAGTTGAGGACGATGTCGATCCCCTCGCCGGCGAACTTCTCGGCGAAGTCGAGGTCGCGCGAGGAGGCAATCCGCTCCTCGGGGATGCCGAGCGAACGCAACGCCTCCCACTTGTCGGGATGGGCGGTGGCGAAGACCTTGGCCCCGAGGTACTGGGCCAGCTGCACCGCCGCCATGCCGACACCGCCGGCGGCGGCGTGGATCAGGACCTTCTCCCCGGGCCGGAGGTCGGCGAGGTCGACCAGGCCGTAGTGGGCGGTGCTGAAGACGACCGGCACCGAGGCGGCCTCGATGAACGACCAGCCCGAGGGGATCGGCGCCAGAGTGGCGGCATCGGCCACCGCCAGCGGCCCGAAGGCGCCTGGGACCAGGCCCATCACCCGGTCGCCGGGGGCGATGTGGGTGACCTCGGGACCGACCTCCACGACCACGCCGGCGCCCTCGCCGCCGATCGCGGCCTCGCCCGGGTAGAGGCCGAGGGCGAGCATCACTTCGCGGAAGTTGAGCCCGGCGGCGTGGACGGCGAGTCGCGCCTGCCCCGGCGCCAGCGGCTCGCGGGCGGCTGGGTTGGGAACGAGGGCAAGGTCGTCGAGGGTGTCGCGGCGATGCGAATCCAGCCGCCATATGACCTCGCCCGCGGGCGGCGCCAGCGCCTCGCCCGAACTCGCCGGCGCCAGGCGCGGAGCGCTGAGCGCTCCCTCGCGGATCGCCAGCTGCGGCTCGCCCTCCACCCCGAGGGCGGACCCCAGCGCTGCCGCCGACGCCTCGGCGCCGTCGCTGTCGATCAGGACGAAGAGACCCGGGTGCTCGGCCTGAGCCGAGCGCACCATGCCCCAGATCGAGGCGGCGGCCGGGTCCGGCGACTCGTCCTCGCCCAGCGCCATCGCCCCACGCGTGAGGAAGGCGAGCCGCCGCTCCTCGGCGATCGCGCCCTGCAGCGCCGCCAGGATCTCGGCGCCGATCCGGTGCGCGGCGGCAGCCGGGTCGAGGCCGATGTCGGTGGCGCACTCGAAGACCTCGATCTCATCCTCAGTGCCCTGCGGCGGCGTGATCTCAACCCAGTCGACCCGGTAGAGCGAGTCGCTTCCGGCGGCCGGCGCCACCCCAAGCCGGGCCCGATCGATCGCGCGGGTCGCGAGCGAGGCGACCGAGAGCACCGGCGCCCCGGTCTCGTCGCCGACGATCAGCGAGATCGCTCCGTCGCCCGCCGGCGAGAGCCAGACCCGGAGCGCGGAGGCGCCCGAACTCCCAAGGCAGACACCGCTCCAGGAGAACGGAACCCTCAGCTCGGCGCCCTGCTCTCGCAGGACGTTGGGATGAAGCGCCGCGTCGAGCAGCGCCGGGTGGATGCCATAACGCCCGGCCTCGCCGAGCTCGTCGGGCAGATCGACCGCGGCGAACAACTCCTCACCCCGGCGCCATGCCGACGTCACCCCCTGGAAGGCCGGGCCGTATTCGAGGCCGAGGGCGGCCGCCTGGTCGTAGAGGGCGTCGGCCTCGATCGGCTCGGCGCCCTCTGGTGGCCACACGGTGAGCGGCTCGGCTTCCGCGGGGGCAGTGTCGGGCCCGAGGGCGCCGGTGGCATTGCGAGCCCACTCCCCGGCCTCGGCGTCGGCCTCGGCTTCAAGCCGGGAGTGGATCTCGATCTCGCGCCTTCCCGTGCCATCAGGTGGCCCGACCTTGATCTGCAGCTGCACGGCGCCATCGTTCGGCAAGACCAGCGGCGCCTCCAGGGCCAGCTCCTCGACCATCTCGGCCCCGGCCTCCTCGCCGGCCCGCAGCGCCAGCTCGACGAAGGCGGCGCCGGGCAGGATCGCGCTGCCGTGGACGGCGTGGTCGGCCAGCCAGGCATGGGTCTTGAGCGAGATGCGGCCGCTGAGCAGGGTCTGCTCCTCGCCGGCCAGCGAGGTGACCGCGCCAAGCAGTGGGTGATCGGCGCCCTGGAGGCCGGCAGCCGAGACATCCCCTGCCCCGGCCTTGGGCTCAAGCCAGTAGCGGCTGCGCTGGAAGGCGTAGGTGGGGAGGTCAACCCGGCTGGGCGCGTGAGGCGCGAAGAAGGCGGCCCAGTCGACGGGAGCGCCAGCGGAGTGGGCTGTGGCCAGGGCGCTGACCAGGGCCTCGGCATCCGCGCGCCCCTTGCGCAGCAGCGGCGCCAAGGTGGGCTCGGCGTCGGCATCGAGGCAGCCCTGGGCCATCGCGCAGAGGACGCCGTCGGGACCGAGCTCCAGGTAGGAGGTGACTCCCTGGCCCTCCAGGCAGCGGACCCCGTCCATGAAGCGCACCGCCTCGCGCACCTGGCGGGCCCAGTACTCGGGGGAGGCAGCCTGCTCCGCTGTCAGCAAATCCCCTGTCAGGTTGGAGACGATTGGGATCTGGGGATCGCTGAATGAGAGCCCCCCGGCGATGCTGGCGAACTCCTCCAGCATCGGCTCCATCAGGTGGGAGTGGAAGGCGTGGCTGACCTTGAGCCGTGTCGCCTTGCGGCCTTTCTGCTTCCAGGCCTCCAGCAGGGCAAGCGCTGCCTCTTCCCCGCCGGAGACGACAACCGAGCCGGGGTCGTTGACGCCGGCGATCGAGAGGCCGTCGGGCAGGTCCTCAATGACCTCTGTCTCAGAGGCCTCGATCGCCACCATCGCCCCGCCCTCCGGCAGCGCGCCCATCAGGCGGCCGCGGGCCGCGACCAGCTCGCAGGCGTCGGGAAGCGAAAGAACTCCAGAGACGTGGGCGGCGGCCAGCTCGCCGATCGAGTGGCCGATCAGGAAGTCGGGCTTCAAGCCCCAGCTCTCGACCAGCCTGAAAAGGGCCACCTCGGTCGCAAACAGCGCCGGCTGGGTCAGCTGGGTTCGGTTGAGAAGCTCTGCCTCGGTCGAGCCCTCCTCGGCGAAGAGGTGCTCCTTGAGCGAGAGGCCGAGGTGGGGGTCCAGCTCCGCGCAGACCTTGTCGAGGGCATCGGCATAGCTAGGGAAGCTCTCGCAGAGGCCCACACCCATGCCCGGGCGCTGGGCGCCCTGGCCGGTGAACATGAAGGCGGTTTTGCCGGCGGTGGCGGCGCACGAGACCAGGCTTGGGTGAGGCTGGCCCTCGCCGAGAGCCCCCAGGCCGTCGAGCAGCTCGGAGCGATCGGCGCCGACCACCGCAGCCCGGTGCTCCAGGGCGGCGCGCGAAGTCGCGAGGGAGAAGGCGACGTCTGCCAGGTCGAGGTCTGGGTTCGCCTCCAGGTGGGTGCGGAGGCGTTCGGCCTGGGCCGCGAGCGACTCCTCGCTCTTGGCCGAGAGCAGAAAGGGGGCGAGGTCGAGAGGCAGGCCGGCCTCAGTCGCGGGCTCCTCCCCCGGCGCCTCCTCGAGGATCACGTGGGCGTTGGTGCCGCCGATGCCGAACGAGGAGACCCCGGCGCGGCGGGGGCGCCCTTCGTCTTCCCAGGGGGTCGCCTCGGCAAGCAGCTCGACCCCGCCGGACGCCCAGTCGACGTGCGGGGTCGGCTCGTCTATATGGAGCGAGCGCGGCAGCACCCCGTGGCGGAGCGCCATCGTCATCTTGATCACGCCGGCGACGCCGGCGGCGGCCAACGGGTGCCCCAGGTTCGACTTGATCGAGCCCAGCCGCAACGGCCGGCCCTGCTCGCGCCCCTGCCCATAGGTGGCGAGCAGCGCCCGTGCCTCGATCGGGTCGCCGAGCGTGGTGCCGGTGCCGTGGGCCTCGACCGCGTCGACATCGCCCGTGCCAAGCCCTGCGTTTGCCAGGGCCTGCAAGATCACGCGCTCCTGGGAAGGCCCGTTGGGAGCGGTAAGTCCGTTGGAGGCGCCGTCCTGGTTGACCGCGGACCCGCGCATCGTCGCCAGCACCCGGTGGCCGTTGCGGCGCGCGTCGGAGAGCCGCTCCAAAAGAACCAGGCCGACTCCCTCCGACCAGCCAGTGCCGTCGGCGGCGGCGGCAAAGGGCTTGCAGCGCCCGTCGGGGGCGAGGCCGCGCTGGCGGCTGAACTCGACGAATTGCGACGGGGTCGCCATCACCGTCACCCCGCCGGCCAGGACCAGCGAGCACTCGCCCTGGCCCAGCGCCTGCCGCGCCAGGTGCATCGCCACCAGCGAGGAGGAACAGGCGGTGTTGACGGTCACCGCCGGCCCCTCCAGGCCAAGCGCGTAGGCGACGCGGCCGGTGATGACCCCGCCGGCGAGGCCAGTGGTCAGATAGCCCTCCGCCGTCTCGGGCAGCGAGCCGGCCTCGCCGTAGTCATGGGTCATCACCCCGGCGAAGACACCGGCGTCGGTCCCTCTCAGCGACGCCGGGTCGATCCCCGCGTCCTCGAAGGCTTCCCAGGCGGCTTCCAGCAGCAGCCGCTGCTGCGGGTCCATCGCCAGCGCCTCGCGGGGGCTGATGCCGAAGAAGCCGGCGTCGAAGTCGGCGGCGCCCTCGAGAAAGCCGCCTTCGCTGACGTAGCTGGCGCCAAGCTGCTCGGGGTCGGGGTCGAAGAGGCGGTCGAGGTCCCAGCCGCGGTCCTCGGGGAAGGCGGAGATCGCGTCGCCGCCTGAGGCGACCAGGTCCCAGAGCTGCTCGGGCGACCCGACCCCGCCAGGGAAGCGGCAGCTCATGCCGACGATCGCGATCGGCTCGTCGCCCCGCGTAGCGCCGACGGCGATCGCCGGCCCCTCGCGGGCGGCCCCTTCAGCCTCGGCCCGCAGGAACCGCGCCAGCGCGACCGGCGTCGGGTGATCGAAGACAGTCGTGATCGGCAACTGGACCCCGGTCGCGCTGGTCAACCGCTCGCAGAGCTCGACCGCGGCCAGGGAGTCGAAGCCGAGTTCCTTGAAGGCCAGCTCGGGATCGATCTCCTCCGTCGAGGAGTGGCCGAGGGCGACGATCGCCGCGGCGGCACGGACCAGCTCGAGCACCACCTCGTCGCGCTCGCCGTCGGGGAGCCCTTCGAGGCGACGGCCGAGGGTCGAGTCTGCGACGGAACTCTCCCTCGCCTCGGCTGCGTCGGCGGCATCGGCGCTCTCGAGGTCGGCGATCAGATTGCCGAGCCGCACCTTGCCGGTCAGGGTGCGGGGGATCTCTTCCACCCGCACGAACCGCCGCGGCAGCTTGTGGGGCGACAACCGCGCCGCCAGCTGCGCCCGGATCGCGCCGTCGGCAGCGGCCGCGCCGTCGGCCTGGACGAAGGCCACCACCTGCTCGCCCTCAGAGCCCTCGATCCTCGCGACCGCGCAATCCTCGACCCCCTCGCAGGAGGCAAGGACCTGTTCGACCTCGGCCGGGTCGACCTTCTTGCCGGCGACGTTGATCCGCCTGTCGGCACGACCGGTGATGTGGAGGTTGCCATCCTCATCGAGGTAACCGAGGTCGCCCGTCTCACACCAACCCTCGGGGTCGGCCGGCCGGCCGATGATCCTGTGGGCGGCCGCTCCCGGGCGACGAACCCGGACCGCGCCATCACTACGTAGTTGTACTTCCACTCCCGCCAGCGGGCGGCCGACGCCATCGTCCCCGTCGCCCGAGGCGAGCGTGATCTGCCCGCCCTCGGTAAGCCCATAGTGCGAGAGCAGGCTGACCCCGCTCGCCTTCCTCCAGGCGGCGATCAGGTCCGGCGCAACCGCCTCACCGGCGGCGATGCAGGAGCGGACGCTCCAGGATTCGGCGAGGCCCGGCTCCCCGATCAGCATCATCAGATAACGACGGAAGAGGAACGGGATCGAGAGCAGGAAAGTCGGCGCCTGCTCGGTCGCCATGCGGCTGAACTCCTCGGGGTCGAGCATCCCCAGGGTGAGGAGGATCGTGGCGCCGTGCAGCAGGCCACCGATCACACCGGCCCCCAGGCAGTACAGGTGTGCGAGCGGTGTGGTGCACCAGACGACGTCGCCCTCGCCGTAACGGGCCGCATCGCCAAAGGCGCCGGCGTTGTAAATCACACCCTCCCAGTCCAGTTCGACCACCTTCGGCAAGCCGCTGCTGCCCGAAGTGCACAGGCCGAGGACAACACCATCCAGACCCTCGCCCGAGCCCTCTACAAAGATCGCCTCGGCCCGCTCGACCTCGGCCGCCGTCGATTTGGAGTCCAGCAGCAGCAGGCTGACCCCTTCGAACGCTTTGCCGAGGATCAGTTCGACGTCGCGCAGGGATCCACCGACAACCAACACCTCCCGGCCGATCTCACCGTGAACGTCCGTGACCTCGGCCAGCCTCGCCAGCTCACCGTACGTCCGCGTCTCATGCCCATCGGTGAGCGCAACCCGATCGGGATCGCACTGTGCCGCATTTTCGATCGCCATCCGCAACCCGGACAGCGAGCCATGCCCGACCATCGTTCCCCCAAACATCACACTGCGCTGGGCCCCTCCACCTCGGCGCCGGACCCTAGTGCGAGTGTTTGTCCCCGGTCAAAATCCGGCCGCGGTCAGCCGCGACGGCGATCGCCGCCAACACGAGCCCGTCGCGCACCAGCCAGTTGCCCGAAAACGTCGTCAGCTCACCGTCTCTCAACCGCGGCCCGGGAACCAGAAGGGACGCGGAAAACGTCCCGCCCTCACGATCGAGCGTGATCGCCGCGTCTTCGAACCCCAGCCACTTCCCGGTCAGCGGGAACCAGGCCTTGTAGACGGCCTCCTTGAGGCTGAAGAGCAACCGGTCCCACCGCACCTCCGGCGCCTCGCCCGTCAGCTCCCGCACCCGGCCCCGCTCCTGGGGCAACGCGATCTCGGCGATCAGGCCATCGGGCAGGGGATCATTCGGCTCGGCGTCGATGCCTAGCGTCAGCAGGTCGTGAGAGTGGGCCACGGCGCAGGCGCGGTAGCCGTCGCAGTGGGTGATGCTGCCGACGACTCCGCTCGGCCAGACGGGAGCGCCGGCCGCCCCGGTCGGGATCGGGCCGGGCAGCAGGCCCAGTCGGCCCAGGGCCCGGCGCGCGCAGGCTCGGCCCGTCGTGAACTCGCGGCGCCGCTTCTCCACCGCCCGCTCGACGATCGCCGCCTCAGCCGGAAACAGGCCCTGGTCGAGGATCTCCTCCCGCGTCTCCACCGCCGCCGCGCAGGCGGGCAGGATCTCCTCAAGCATCGCCCACCGGCAGGATCTGGCGCGGGCCGAACGGCGCCGCCGGCCAGCGCCGCCGCTCACGCGGGTAGCCGAGCGACACCTCCTCGAAGCGGACTCCGTCCTGGCGGCTCGTGCGGGGAATGTGGAGATGCCCGTAGACGACCGCGGTCGCCCGAAAGCGCCGGTGCCAGTTCGCCGTGCGGACCGTCCCGCACCACTGCGCGAACTCGGGGTTGCGCAGCATCCGCGTCGGCTCCGAAACCAGCGGGAAGTGGTTGGCCAGGACCGTCGGGGTCGAGGCGTCGAGGGCTTCCAGGCGCCGCTCGGTCTCACGCACACGGGCATGGCACCAGGCTTGTCGGCTGGGGTAGGGATCCGGATCCAGGAGGAACTCGTCGACACAGACCACGCCGGCTTCATAGGCCCGCTCCAGCGCCTCCTGTTGGGTCCAGCCGGCGGCGGTCCTGCCGAAGCTGTAGTCGTAGAGGAGGAAGAGAGGGGCAACCCGCACCGGTCCTCCCTCTCCCTCCCAGAGCGGATACGGATCCTCCGGTGTCACTACATCCAGCGCACGGCAGAGGCGGACGAGGTGGCGGTAGCGGCGCACCCCCCGCAACCCGGAGGTGTCGTCGCGGTGCGTCAACAGCTCATGGTTCCCCGGCGCCCAGATCACCTTGGCGAAGCGCTCGCGCAGCGATGCCAGGGCCCACTCGACATCCTCCGGCAGATCCGCGACGTCGCCGCAGACGATCAACCAGTCGGCGTCGGACTCCGGCCTCAGCCGCTCGACCAGATCCCGGTTCTCAGGATGATCGACGTGGATATCGCTGACCGCGAAGAGTGTCCCGTTACTCGGCAACCTGGATCATCTTGTGTCCACAGTGAGGACACACCATCGTCGGCGCGCGATCCAACTCATCCGCCGGCCCCTCGTCGACGACGGACACCTCAACGGATCCCCGATGGGATCGCAACTCGATTCGGAGATCGGCCACCGATAGCCTCTCTTCGCTCGCCCGATCGAGCCAGTGGCGCTGTTCGTCAGGCTCCAACGGGGCTAAAAGAACATGGTGACTCCAGGTCAAATTGTCACTACGTAGTGACAAATCGAACTGCGACGCCACCCATGCCATGTTGCGCAGGCTGGCCACGTCATAACCGGTGACACGGGCCGCTTCGGCATATTTTTCACCCCACTTGGAGGTCCCGTACCGGATCCAGTCCCCAATCCACCATTGGCTGCAGCGTCCAATCGCCCCCAGCCGGCGACCGGCGGCGATCCACTCGGCGTGCCCCATCTCGCCACGCGGGATCCAGGCAACTTTCGAGACGGTGCCGGAGGCACGCTTCCCCCCCACCGCAACTGCGCTTGCCGAACCATTGCCGCTCAGGACAGCCGCAGAAGCACCACCTTGACCCACATCTGAAGACTCCTTCATATAAGCGCGCCCCCCGCGCCAAACAGTAAGAGTTCCCGAAAATAGAAGCCAGTCCAGGCTTCACTCAGATGTCTATCAGCGGACGCCCTTCTGATAGTGCACCAATGTGGTGCGCCCAAATATCCGTCCTGGGCCATCGTGTCCCATCCGGCCGAGAAATCGAGTACCAGGGCTCTTAGGAAACCGAAACCGGGTCGCCAGTATTCGCCACGCCGCCGACCTCCTCCAGCCTCAGCGCCACCTCGAGCTCGGCATGGCAGTCGCTGAGCAATCGGCCCAGGGCCTCCTCGACCTTGCGCAGGCGCCGTTGGACCGTGTGGCGATCCACCGCCAGCGCGGCTGCCGCCGTGGCGGCGTTGCGACCCGCGGCGAGATACGCGCGCAGAGTTTCTCGGAGCACGGGGCCGGAGTCGCCATGTTCGTCGAGGGGCGCCAGGTATGTCTTCAGCAGAGATTTGGCGAGGGCGCTGTCGCGCAAGATCGCGGCCAGAAGCAACGTCTCGCTGCCCCGCACCAGCCGTTCCGGCCGCAGCAGCAGGATCTGAAATCCAGCCTGTGCCTCCTGGTGGCTGAGGCGCCAGCCGTCGAGACCATGACGCGGCTCGCCGATCGCCAGCGAGACCCCGGCCAGGCCACCGCGATCGAGAATGCACTCGACCTCGGCCACGTCGGCCCGGCTGGGCCTTCCCAGCCAGGCCCAGGCCGTCCGCGTTCCGCGCGGCACGATCAGGGCCCTGCAATTGAGATCGCCGGCAACGAGGCGCACCGCCGCCTCGGCTTTCTCGCCGGTGACGATCATCCCGATATGCCAGGAGTCGAACTTGTAGTCCAGGTCGCCGGCATCGCCGCCGGCATCGCCGGCCAGCAGCCGTTCGACTATTTCTGCCCGACGCTGCTCCGGCGAGCGGGTCAGGCGCTCCAGCTCGCGCATGTAGTGGGTCGCCGCGTGAGCCATCAGCTGGTCGACCAAGGGCCCACGCGCTTTCATCACCTGGCCGACGATCTGGCCGGGAAATTTGTCCGCCTCCTCGACGATGAACTCGCCGACGATCCGGTCGCCGGCGGCGTAGCGCCGCAACACGGTGTCGAGGCTGACTCCCGCGCGGGCCGCGCGCTGGGCCTGGATCGCTACCGCCGGGGGGGCGGGCGGAGTCCATTCGGCGCCGAGCTCGATGCTGGTGATGCCGAAGTCCACCGCTTCCCTGACCGCCTGGCGCAACCCCTCCAGGTACTCGGGATCGACGCTTTCGGCGGGGTCGGAGAGGGCGTGGATGCGGGCGAAGATCGCCTCCACCATCTCCGGCGCCCGCGCCCGCAGGCGCGCGCCCAGCTCCGACCGGATTCTCTTGATTGTGGGCAGTCGGTCGGCCGGCCGGCTACGGCCCGGCGACCTCGCCGCTGGCGAATCCTCCGCGATCTCTGACGACTGGCCATTCACCAAAAACAGGGCCCTCCCGTGCCCGAACCGCCGCCCACGTTAGACCCAGGCCCAATCGATGTCAACGCTGGTACGCAACTGTCCCAAACTTTTTCCTCTGCTTGTAATTCTCGATTAATAGAGAGATTTCATACATACGGAGACGACGGTCAAGGCGTCGAGACGGTTAGGCTCGCGAGCGCGGCGCCCGGCAAATGGGGGAAGGGGAGAAGCGTGAAACTGGTGATCGGCATCGTCCGGCCCGAGAAGGCCAATGACGTCTTGGAGTCGCTTTACCGCGCCGAGGTGCGCGGGGTTTCGATCAGCCGGGTGCAGGGCCACGGGGGCGAGCTGAACCGGGTCGAGACCTACCGCGGCACCACCGTGCAGATGGGGCTCTCGGAGAAGGTCCGCTTCGAGATCGCGGTCTCCGACGAGTTCGTCCAGCCGACCGTCGACGCCCTCTGCGAGGGCGCCCGCACCGGCGATGTCGGCGACGGCAAGATCTTCGTCGTGCCCTTGGAGCAGGCGGTGCGGATCCGCACCGGCGACACCGACATGGGCGCCGTGACGCCAGTCGACAAGTGAGCGGCGCGACGGTCCTCGCCGCAGTGGCCCAGGTCTACACGGGCGACACCGCCTGGATGCTGATCGCGACGGCGCTGGTGCTGATGATGACCCCGGCGCTGGGGCTCTTCTACGCCGGCCTGGTGCGCTCGAAGAACACGCTCAACACCTTCATGATGTGCGTGGCGGCAATCGCGGTCGCGATGGTCACCTGGGCGGCGATCGGCTACTCGCTCGCCTTCGACGGCGACGGCAGCCTCGTCGGCGGCCTCGGCAACGCCTTCCTCAACGGCGTCGACTTCGCGCCTCGGACCGGGATGACGATCCCCGAGCTCGTCTTCTTCGCCTTCCAGGCGACCTTCTGCATCATCACCGTCGCCCTCGTCTCCGGCGCCGTGGTCGAGCGGATGCGGTTCGGGCCCTTCCTCGTCTTCGCCGCGCTCTGGTCGGTGCTGGTCTACGCGGTGCTCGCCCACTGGGCCTTCGGCGGCGGCTGGCTGCAGGCCGGCGGCACCCTCGACTTCGCCGGCGGCGTCCCGGTCGAGATGGGCTCCGGCTTCTCCGCCCTGGCGGCGGCGCTGGTGGTCGGCGCCCGCAAGGACTACGGCCGCCAGGCGATGCTCCCCCACAACGCGATGTTCGTCCTGCTCGGGGCCGGCCTGCTCTGGTTCGGCTGGTTCGGCTTCAATGGCGGCAGCGGCTTCTCAACCGGCAACGCCAGCGTCCTCGCCTTCACCAACACGCTGCTGACCCCGGCCTGCACCCTGATCGTCTGGTTCGCGCTGGACCTGATCCGCGGCCGCAAAGTGACCGCGATCGGGGCGGCGACGGCGATCGTCGTCGGCTGCGTCGCGATCACTCCGGCCGGCGGCTTCATCAGCCCCGGCTGGGCGATGCTGCTGGGAGCCCTGGCGGCCCTGCCCAGCTACGCGATCATCGTCTGGCGCACGCGGACCAGGGTCGACGAGACCCTCGACGTGCTCGCCGCCCACGGCCTCGCCGGCTTCACCGGCATCCTCTTCATCGGCTTCTTCGCCGAGGCGGCCTGGAACGGCGTCTCTGACGGGCTCTTCTACGGCAATGCCGCCCAGCTCGGGCACCAGGCCCTGGCGGCGGTGGCAGCCCCCGCCTACGCCTTCGCCGCCACCTTCGTCCTCTTGAAGCTGATCGGCCTGGTGATGCCGCTGCGGGCGAGCGAACACGACGAGGCGATCGGCATGGACGTCACCCAGCACGGCGAGGAGGCATACGTCACCGGCGAGGGCGCGATCCTGATCGCGCCGGAGACCGATGCCGAGCCTGAGCTGCCGGTGCCCCAGCCCGCCTAGCTGAGAGGGCTAAGAAGCCTTCGGCCGCACAGCAAGGATGCAGAGATCGTCTTTGACGGGGCAGTCGGTCCACTCCAGGATCGCCGCCTGGATCTCCTTGACGAGAGCCCGGGCCGGCAGCCCCGCGTGCGGGGAAAGCAGGCCCAGCAGTCCCTCCTCTCCCAAGACCTCGCCGTCCCTGCGCACGTCGGTGGCGCCGTCGGTGTAGACCAAGACCCCATCGCTCTCGCCCAGCGGCGCCTTCGTGGTCTGCAATGAGAGGTCGGCTTCGACGCCAAGCGGCAGGGTCGAGCCATCGACCTGCAGCGCTTTCAGCGTCGGCAGGTGCAGTGGCGGCGGGTGGCCGGCGATCGCCCAGGAGACCGTCGAGTCCTCGACCCCCATCCGCAGGCAGACGGCGCTGACCAGCTCCTCCCCCCTGCCCGGACGGTCGATCAGAGCCGCGTTGGCAAGTTCGAGGATCTCGCCGGGATCGGTGGTGTTCGCGGCGAGGGCGGCGAGGCGAGCCCTGACGAACGTCGCCAGCCGGGCCGCCTTGGGCCCATGCCCGACGACATCGCCGACGACGACGATGGTCGATCCATCGGGCCCGTTGGTGAGCAGGTAGAAGTCGCCAGAGACGCCCAGCTCCGAAGGGACGAAGGCGGCGGCGGCATCGACGTCGGCCAGGTCCGGCAGGGTCGGCGGGGTGAGCGCGGCCCGGATCGCTTCCAGTTCCTCGGCGGAGTGCTCGAGGATGATCATTCTCTCCCTCAAGACCGAGACCACAACCGCGACACCGACGAAGACAACAAGGCGAGTCGCGAGCGCGACCCCGAAATAAGGGACCGGGTGCAGCGCCGCCCCGATCGCGTAGAGCGCCGAGCAGCCCAGCACCGCTGCCGCTCCCCCCTTCCAGCCAAACCACCAGGTCGCGAGGCCAACCGGGATCGCGTAGAAGAAGCCGATCCCGACCTGGCCGCTGGAGCCGATCAAGAGCCAGGCGACGAAGACCAGCAGCGCCGCGGCGCAGGACCAGGAGATACGAGCATTGCGCGAGAGGGCCACGATGAGCTAGTGAGCGGCAGTGGCGAGAATGACCTCGCAATTGCCGAACGCGAGCGAGGTTGATGCGAGCGCGTTCTTCTTGGGCAGCTTCGCCTCTTTGCCCCGGGGGCGAATGTCGATCATCAGCTCGATGCCAAGGCCACCGGCGACACGCATCAGCCTCTCAACGCTTGGATTGTGCTCGCCGAGCTCCATGCGAGCCACGTCAGACTGGTGGACCCCAAGACGCTCTGCGAGCTGACGCTGGGAGAGGCCGCGCTCCGCTCGAAAGTGCGCCACCTCGACCGCGAGCCAGCGGGCGACCGCCGTCCGCTCCCACTTCTCTCGGAACACAGGGTCGCGGAGATCCTCGGCGAGAACCTCCTCGTTGGCGATCAATCGATCGGAAGCCATCTCCTCAGACGATAACACTTTTGTAATCATCAATTCATTCCGACGATCCGCTGCCCAACCGCTTGAGCCTCTCTTGAGCCATTCGAACAGACCTGCCATAACCAGCCCCATCGATGCCCGCCTCGGGTCCAATCGCGAGGACGGCGATCACCCGTCGTCCCACCCTGCGATAGATCGGCCGCCAACGGCTACGGCCTCGCCTCGGGCGCAACTCGCGTAGGCCTGAGCCGTCCTTGCCCATCACTGCGCTCTGATGCGGGTAAGCGAGCGCCGGCCCATCGACTTCGCGCTTCTCGATCACGCTGGCGATCGCGGCCCGCTCGTCGACGTCTCCGATCGCCCGCCGCTCCTCAATCGCAAGCGGGTGCCACTTGACCAACCATCGAGCCGGCGTCCTCGTTGCGAGGATCGCCCGGGAGCGACCATGTTGCCGTGCTCGCGTTCCACCCATCCCTGTATAAGGGCGTGAGCGACACAATTCTCCCCCGGCAACTCATTCCACCTGCCGAGAGACCAGCAGGGCGACGCCGCCCAGGCGCAGGCTGAGCGAGCCGTCGGGGTGGACCATCGCATCGCGGAAGAGCTCGCGGTTGAGGCTGAGGGCGGCGGGCGAGTCGCCCGACTCGAGGCGGATGTAGATCGACTCTCCCGCGCTAGGCTCGCCTCCCGTCATCGAGTGGCCGGCGCGCAGCAGGCCGCCGAACGTCGCCACCAGCTGCGGATTCGGGCCGGAGTCGAGGACATCTATCCCGACCCGCTGCCCAACCATCGCCAGCAGCGCCGCGAGAGCCTCGTCAAAGGTCAAAGACGATCGCTTCTCACGCGACGTCCTCGAGGAACTTCGCCAGCTCCCCGGTCAGCCGCTCCGGGTGGAAGCGCCACTCGAAGATCGAGCTGGCCTCGACCAGCTGCGCGCTCTCCAGCTCTTCGGCCAGCATCCCCGAGTCGCTGAACGGGTGCAGCGGGTCGCGCGGGTGGCCGACGATCAGCGCCGGTTTCTTGATCTTGCGCCGCTCCTCGCGGTGGGGCGCGGTCTCCCCCAGCAGCAGCCCCTCGAGCACGGCGCCGGAGGGGCCGGGGCGCTGGCGGATCCAATCGAGGCCGATGTCGACCAGGTGGTGGGTGCGGGGGATGACCGAGGTGAAGCGGGAGGTCGCCTCGAAGGCCGGCCGGCCCCAGCGCAGGCCGAGCAGGACAGGGGTGAAGGTGGCGGCGACCGCAGGCAGGGCGTTGTCGAGCACCGGCATCTCGATGAAGAGGCCGCGAACACGTTTCGGGTCCCGCACCGCCAGCTCCAGGGCGACGTTGGCGCCGAGCGAGGTGCCTCCGACCACGGCGGAGGGGCGTTTCAGGTGGTCGAGCAGCGCCGCCACCTGGCGGGCGAAGAGCGGCATCGAGTAGAGCCGTAGATCCTCGGGGCGGTCGGAGCGCCCGTGGCCGAGCAGATCGACGCAGATCACCCGGAAGCCATGCTCGGCCAGCTCCGGCCCCAAGCGCTCGAACATGCGGCGGTTCATCAGCAGGCCGTGGATCAGGACGACGACCCGTTTGCCCTCGCCGTAGGAGTCGTACTCGATCCGGTGGCCCTCGTAGTGGAACTCGCCCATCGGGTGATCTTGACAGCGACGCGCAGTGACCGAATCTTGACGCGGTCTTTACCCAGTTTTCACCTGCGGCCAAGCTGAGAGGCCGACACTCCCCCTGGGGAACACCGACGAAGAGGAGACACCATGCCCCAGATACTCGTAGTGACCGATTCGCACGACGCAAGCGGCGGCGATGTTGTCTACCGGGAGCGGCTCAACTTAAGGGACTTCGAGTCAGACCACTTCTCCGGCCAGTTCGCCGAGCGCGTCGGCTGGGCGGTCCTCGATGCCAATCAGATCGAGCAGAAAGAGAGCAAAGACAGAAGCTTCGACTAGAGGCCGAGTCGCACGAGCCAGGTTTTGATGCGGCCCGGCAGATCGCTGCCAAGAAGCGCCTCAAACTCCTCAATCGCCTCGTGTACCTCGTCGGCGGTTACTTCACCGTAGATGTGCGCGACGCCATTTCGAGTGCGGTTGATTGTGGTCAGAGCCCGTCGCTCGGCGGGACGCAAGATCCCAGCCTGCTCAAGCGCTTTGTAGTGACTGGGCGCCTGCGTCTTCCTCAGGGCGGGACTCATCAGGCCATCGAGCACAGCGCCAATCTGAAGCGCTGTGTTGAGCTCGCCGATGCCGACGACAAAGGCAAGGAGCGCCGTGTCGCACTGATTGCGCCTGGGCACAGAAGCATCAAATGCCTCTCGCCAATCCGCCTTGTCGAAGTCGGGCGGAAACAGACCCATCCCGTGTCGCAAGCTCGCCACCTGTTCCTGCAGGTCCCCCAGCGCAGTCCGTGCCTCGTCGAGCAAGGATTCGCGCTGGACGCCATCAATGGGCGGCGCCTGCCCCGCGTCGTCGCCGCGTCGTCCGCTCATCCGGCCGGCGCTCCTAGCGAGTCAAGCGCGGCGCGTGCGGCCTGGCTCTGTTCGGCGCGCCTCGCAATGGCCTGCTTTCTCAACCGTCCTCGATGCCCTCCAACCCTCGCCCAGCTGCCATCACGGTCGACTAGGGGCCGGCCTTCTTCGAGGATCGTGAGGAGGAAGGTGGGCTTGGCCTTGGCCTCCGCCCAACGGACGACCTGGATCTCGCGGCCAAGCCGCAGCCCAAGCCGAGCCTCGAGTCCGGCTGCCGCAGCGATCGAGTCATCGTCGAACTTGACCAACAAGTCGAGGTCGGACTCTTCGGTCTCAGTGCCGCGGGCCACGGAGCCAAACAGAACTGCGGTTCGAACATTCGGCTCAGTGCGCAAAGCAGCCCGAAGCGCCGAAAGCGTCGACCAATGACTGCGCAGATAGTCCTTCTCGGCCTCGCTGATCTCAATGCGTCGCGGGCTGGGACGCTGAAAACGCAAGACACCAACCTCAACCGCGCGACGCAGGCTTCGCTCGTCCGCTTGCAGCTCCATTGCCAGCATCTGCAGATTTCCAACTCCCCGAGGCATGCTCTCAGTCTAATGCCTCGTGTGACCGTTATGGCTTATTTCATATGTCCGTTATAAATTCGCACTCAGTTTCCCGAGACGGCCGCGGCGAGGTTGTCGAGCGCCATCCCCCAGCCCCGCCCGACGTTTTCGACGATCTGCGGCATCGCCTTATAGAGAGCGTCGAGACGCTCGTGGACGAGGGTCAGCTCGGTCTCGCCTTCCGGCGCCTCGGCGAAGGTGATCGTCAGGACGGAGTCGTGGCTTGGGTCGGCTACGCGGTCGGGGCCGACGAAGCGCCAGCGGAAGACGATCCGCCGGTTCGGGACCAGCTCCAGCAGCTCGCAGTCGAAGCCGCCGGACGCGCCGTCGGGGCCGACCTGCCAGGTGCGGTGATGGCCGCCGACCCGCTCGTCGACCTCGACCCGCTCGACCGAGAACGAGGCGGGGGCGAGCCAGAGGCGCAGCAGCTCGGGGTCGAGCCAGGCGCGGTAGACCCGCTCGGGCGGGGCCGCGATCGTGCGGCTGAGGCGGACGACGTGCTGCTCGGCAGCTTCGGGATTCATCTTTTCTCCTCCTTGGAGTCCAGTTCGGATCGAAAAAGCGTGTTGAGGGCGTCGAGCCGGTCGGCCCAGAAGCCCTCGTAGAAGCGCAGCCAGGTCGCGGCCGAGACCAGTGGCCCCGGCTCCAGCTGGCAGACGTGCCGCCGTCCCTCGACCGTGCGCCGGACCAGCCCCGCCCGCTCCAGCACCTTGACGTGCTTCGAAGCGGCGGCCAGCGACATTTCCAGCGGCTCGGCCAGCTCGCCGACAGTCAGCTCTCCCCCGGCCAGCCGCCCGACCATTTCACGCCGCGCCCCGTGGGCCAGCGCCTGGAAGACGGCGTCCATCTCGACTGTTTGTTCAACCATTTGGTTGAGCGTAGGTTGCCTATGCCCATTTGTCAACCTTTTGGTTGAATATCACTTCGTGAAGACGCGTCGAGCTTGGCCAGGCGCCCTTATTTGACGATCGTGAAAGCGAGCGGCTTGGACTTCGACTGGACTCCGCCCGAGTTCGTCGCGGTGGCGGTGACCGTGTAGCGGCCCGGTTTGAGCTTCGAGGACGGCGTGCGGCCCTGGAAATAGACCTTGTTCGTGCCGACATGGCCGGTCCAGCTGAGCCTCCCTCGAACCACGGCGCGCCCGCATGCCTTCTTGCCCTCGTTCTTCGCGACCGGAGGCACGCACTTGCCTTTTACCTTGCGGCCGGGCAGCTTCTGGGCGAAGGCGAGGACGACCCGTCCCTGCGGGTCTAGCCCGAACGAGAACGTCGTGCCCAGCGGCGCCTTGTGGGCCGGGCTGCTCGAGATAACCGCGAGCTTGCTGCCGGCGCGCCAGGTGCGGTGAGACTGGCTGAAGCCGGAGATGGTGATCGGCGGATCCACGTAGACGAACAGGTCGGCGGCGACGATCGGGCTGCTGCCCGCCGCGTTGACCGCGTGCACCTCAGCCGCGCCGATCGGATGCGCTGGCGCCGTCGCCCGCACTTCGGTTTCGGAGACGGGAACGACTCCGGTCGCGGGGACGCCGCCGAACGTCACGCCGGTCACGTCGGCGAGCCGGGTCCCAGTGATCGTCACCACGGCCCCACCGCTGGTTGAGCCGGAAGCGGGAGAGATGGAGGTGATCGCCGGCACGCCGACCAGGTCGGCGTTGAACAACTCCTCCTCCCCCGGAATCTGGTTGGTGGGCCCGGCCGTTTTCCCATCCGCAAGCATCGGGTTGAAGAAAGCGAAGGTGGAGCCCGGTTTGGCGGCATTATTGGCGGGGCTGGGCGCGCCCGCCGGGCAATCGACCGCGACAATGTCGCCAGCCTGGATCGGAAGCGGTGTGGGCAGGGTGAGCAGGTTGACCCCCGCGGCCAGCGCGGGCTGGGCTGGACCAGTCCCGGCGCCGATGTAGGAGGCCCCACCCGCAGGATGCAGAACTCGCAGCTTGTAGCCGAGGATGCCGCTGGGGGCGCCGACATCCACCCGCCAGCGCGTCAGAACCCCATCAAAGGGCGCTTTCAGCGTCCCGGAACTGAGCGCGAGATTGGTGAAGGTGGCCGCGCCGCAGGTGCTCATTTTTTCGGGCGTCAGCAAGAGCGGGCTCCCGATCGTCGTCGTCGCGCTTGCCTCGGCAACAGGGGCCAGAATCGCGGCTGCTGCCGCGGCAACCACAAGTAGGACAAGGCGCGATCTCACCAGCCCAACCTACAGAGAGCCGAGAGCGCATCCCGTCTCCCCATGTGGGCTTGGCGGCGCATCCGACATTCACCACACTGGGGTGGGGTCAATGTCGGATGCGCGTGCCTTCGGCCTACTGAATCGAGCAGTACCTGTAGAGAGATCAGCTGAACTCGATGACGCTGCGGATCCCGTCCTGGGCCTCCATCAGCTCGAAGCCGCGGTTGACTTCGTCGAGGCTGATGCGGTGGGAGATGAAGGGCTCGACGTCGATCTCGCCGTTGAGCGCGCGGTCGATCAGGAGGGGGACCTGGTCGCGGCCCTTGACGCCGCCGAAGGAGGAGCCGGCGACGCGGCGGCCGGTGATCAGGAGCCGGGGCACGATGTCGAGGGTCTCCCCCTTGCCAGCCACGCCGGCGACCGTGCAGAGGCCCCAGGCCATGCGCGCCGCTTCGACCGCCTGGCGCATGACGGCGACGTTGCCGGTCGCCTCGAAGGTGTAGTCGGCGCCGAAGCCGCCGGTCATCTCGAGGATCGCCTCGACTGCGCCCTCTCCCCCCTCGAGCACGTCGGTCGCGCCCTGGCCGCGGGCCAGCCCCAGCCGCTCGGGCGAGAGGTCGACGCAGACGACGCGCTCCGCCCCCTGCAGGCGGCAGCCGGCGACGGCGCCGAGGCCGACCATCCCCGCGCCGAAGACGACGCAGGTGCTGCCCGGCTTGACCGCGGCGGTGTTGATCGCCGCGCCGAGGCCGGTCGAGAGGCCGCAGGCGAAGAGGCAGGCGTGCTCGAACGGCGCCTCGGGGTTGATCTTGGCCAGCGCGATCTCCGGCATCACCGTCTGCTCGGCGAAGGTCGAGCAGCCCATGAAGTGGCGGATCCCGTCGCCATCGCGGGAGATCCGGGTGCTGCCGTCGGGAAGGAAGCCCTTGTTCTGCTGCTCGCGGATCGCCATGCAGAGGTTGGTCCGCGGGTCGACGCAGTGGACGCACTCGCGGCACTGGGGCGAGAAGAGGGTGACGACGTGGTCGCCCGGCGCGAGCGAGGCAACGTCGGGACCGACCCGCTCGACGACGCCCGCCCCCTCGTGGCCAAGCACGGTCGGCGCATAGCCGGAGGGGTCGGCGCCGGAGGCGGTGTAGAGGTCGGTGTGGCAGACGCCGCAGGCGACGAGGCGGACCAGCACCTCGCCGGCCTTGGGCTCGGCGAGCTCGACCTCCTGCACGGCAAGCGGCTGGCCGAACTCCTCCAGGACCGCGGCGCGGATCTTCATCCGCTCTTGAAGCGGGCGGCCTCCTCGGAGCCACCCGTCGCGTTGCCCTCGCTGTAGGAGTGGGCGCCGGCGCCGGCGAGCGCGCCGCTGTCGACGATCAGGTACTCCTCGCGGATCGGCCGCCCCTCGAACCAGCACTCGAGGATCTCGCGGGCGCCGGCCGCGTAGCGGGCCTGGGCGGAGAGGCTGGTGCCGGAGACATGGGGAGTCATGCCGTGGTTGGGCATCGAGCGCCAGGGATGGTCTTTGGGGGCCGGCTGCGGGAACCAGACGTCGCCCGCGTAGCCGGCAAGCTGGCCGCTCTCGCAGGCCCGGGCGACGGCGTCGCGGTCGCAGATCTTGCCGCGGGCGGTGTTGATCAGGTACGACCCGCGCTTCATCTTCGCCAGCAGCTCGGCATCGAACAGGTTCTCGGTCTCGGGATGCAGCGGGGCGTTGATCGTGACCACGTCGCAGACCTCCACCATCGACTCGACGTCGGGGTGGAAGGTGACTCCCAGCTCCTGCTCGACCTCAGGCGGCAGCCGGTGGCGGTCGGTGTAGTGGAGGCCGACCTCGAACGGCTGCAGCCGCCGCAGCACGGCCGAGCCGATCCGCCCGGCGGCGACCGTGCCGACCTGCATCCCCTCCAGGTCGTAGGAGCGCGCGGCGCAGTCGGCGATGTTCCAGCCGCCCTCGACCACCTGCTGGTAGGAGGGGATGTAGTTGCGGACCAGGCCGAGGATCATCATCACCACGTGCTCGGCGACGCTGATGCTGTTGGAGTAGGTGACCTCGGCGACGGTCAGGCCGCGCTCGATCGCCGCCTGCAGGTCGACGTGGTCGGAGCCGATCCCGGCGGTCAGCGCCAGCCTCAGCGTCGGCGCCTTGGCGATCCGCTCGGCGGTCAGGTAGGCGGGCCAGAACGGCTGTGAGATGACGACCTCGGCCTCGGGCAGCTCGCGCTCGAAGACCGAGTCGGGGCCGTCCTTGTCGGAGGTGACGACGAGCCGGTGCCCGCCCGCCTCGAGGAACTCACGCAGCCCCAACTCGCCGGAGACGCTGCCGACCAGCTCGCCGGGCGTGAAGCCGAGCGCCGCGGGCGTCGGCGTGCTCTGGCCATCGTGGTAGCGCTCGATCGTCGGCACCGCGTCGCGCGCGTAGGCGGGCGGGTAGCCGTCGACCGGGTCGTCATAAAGGACGCAGAGCACGTTCGCCATAGACGCTCATCCTCTCTCCGATCGACCGGGTGGTCAAGCGCAAACCTGACTCGAACTTATGCGAAGAGGCCCGAGCCGACCCAGTCCTGGCTGTCGCGCGCTGCCGGCGGGACGAAGAAGTAGCCGCCGCCGGTGGGGACGATGTAGTCGACCAGCGGCTCGCCGGCGAGGCGCCGCTGGACCGCCTCGAACTGGCGCTCGAGGTCGCGCTGGAAGGCGACGAAGACGAGGCCCATGTCGAGCTGGTCGGCCTCGTCGATGCCGCGCGAGTAGTTGTAGCCACGGCGCAGGATCCGGCTCCCCTCGGTCTCCGCGGTCCGCGGCCTGGCGAGGCGGATGTGGGCGTCGGTGGGGATCCGCTCGCCCTTGGGGTCGCTGTCGTAGTCGGGGTCGTCGAGCTCACGGCTCTTGCCGAGCGGCGCCCCGGCCGCCTTGTCGCGCCCGATCATCAGCTCCTGCTCGGAGCGTGAGACCCGGTCCCAGAACTCGACCCGGTTGCGGATGATGCGGGTCACCTGGTAAGTCCCGCCACGGGCCCAGGCCGGCGTCTCCTGGCCCGCCCAAACGAGGGCGTCCATCGTTTTCTGATTGGCGACATCGGGGTTGGCGGTCCCATCCTTGAAGCCGAGCAGGTTGCGCCCCGCCCCTGTCTCGCGTGCCGGCGAGGGCAGGTAGCCCTCGATCTTCCAGCGCGGGCCAAGCACCCCACGGGTCGCCCGCGAGACGGCGCGCAACGCGTTCAGCAGCGTCTCCTCGGTGTTGGCGCAGAGCTGGACCTGGACGTCGCCGTGGCATTCGGCGGCGACCAGGCTGTCGTCGGGGAAGGTCGTCATCGGCTTCAGGCCGCGTGGCTTGCGAGGGCCGAGCCCGTAGCGGCGATCGAAGAGCGAGGCGCCGAAGCCGATCGTGACCGTGAGGCCGTCGGGCATCACCCGCGGTCCGACCACGCCGGAATCCGGGGTCGGGCCCTCGCCGGGAGAGCCAAGCAGGGCGTCGTAGCCGGCGGTCAGCTCGCGGGCGCTTTCGGAGAGCGCCCGCAGCCCTTCGGCCAGCTCCAGCCGGGAAGCGGCGATCGAGTCAAAGGAGGCGAAGATCGCATGGCGCGGGCGAGGCGTCAGCACGCCGGCCTGGTGGACGCCCTCGAAGGGGATGCTTTCCGATAGGTCGCCTTCGACCGGCGCGGCTGCGTCCGCGCGCGACACCCCTGGCAGCTGCCGGATTGCCGCGCCGGCGCCGAGCGCCGCGCCTCCGACCAACAGCTCCCTGCGCCTCAAGCTCATCCTGCCTCCTCGGTTCCAAGCGCCGATTTCTGCGGCAGCGGCGGCCGCGGGTCGACAACCTCGGGGACGTAGGCGAGCGACTCGGCCGCTGCTGCTGCACGGCCGGCGATCAGAGTGCGCTCGGCCGCCGGCAGCTTGTCCCAGCGCGGCATCGATCCCCCGGGCAGCGCGACCGAGCGCAGCTCTCGCCGCAGCGCCAGCAGCGAAGCATCGATCGCGGGCAAGATCTGGCGGTTACGGCGGGCGATCAGCGGCCGCAGCGAGCCAAGCACGACTTCGGTCCCCCGCAAGTTCGAGCGCAGAGCGACGAGGGCATCGCCGCTCCAGGGGCTGGCCCGGCCGGAGAGCTGCAGGTCGAGGCTCCCCTCCAGCACCTCGTGACAGCGGAGGACGTATTCGAGCGGTTCGATCTCGATCCCGGGCACGGCGCGGCGCAGCCGCCGCAAGTCGGAGGCGAGGCGGGCGGCAAAGGGGGACGCGTCGGCGGTCGAGCCCCGCCCCCACAGCGCCAGCTCGATCCGGTGCAGGCCGGTGAATTGAGCGGACCTGACCCCGCCCGCCAACCCCCCCGGTTCGCCGTTGATGCTGGCGTCGAGGTCGCCGAAGGCGCCGTAGGCGGCGCCGATCGCCTCGTAGCGGCCGTCGGCGGCGAGCCAGGCGCGGCGGGCGGCAGCGAGGTCGCCGGCGGCAACCGCCGACTGCAGCCGGCCGACGTCGCCCTGCATCGGCCCCAGCTCGGCGAGCACGTAGCGGCGATAGGCCGCGATCGGCCGGGCGAGATCGGCGGCGCGGACGCGGGGGATGTTGCCCGAGGCGAGGACCCTCGATTCAAGCGGCGCGGCGGGCGGGTTGTGGACCGTCTGCTCAGAGCTGCCGCAGCCGGCGAGCAGCCACGCCAGGCAGAGGAGCAGCGCGGCGACGGCGCGCCTCAAGAGCACTCGCTCCCGAGGCTGACCAGGGCGTTGAGGGGATTCTCGGAGTAGCCCTCGATCGTCGGGTCGCGGTGGTCGGGATAGCGAGGGCGCGCGCCGGCCGAGAAGCAGCCGGTGTCGAAGCGATGGACGACGTAACGGGTCATCTGGGGGCGGCCGGCGACGGTCCGCCAGCGCACCGTGCAGGTGGAGATCTCAAGCGCCGCCGCCGCCTGGTCGCGACTCGCACACGAGACTCCGCGGACGGCGCCGGTGGGAAGGTCCTGGCCAAGGTTGGTCGCGCCATCGCTGGGCTGCGACATCACCGCGAGCCGGTAGAGGCTGGCGCGAAAGGCGTTGCCGAGGCCGCGCTCGAGCCCGGCCGTGCCGAGGAAGTGCCCGGCGGGGGCGGGAGCGTCGGAGCTGGAGGCCGCCTCCCCCTTGTCACTGCCGCCGCAGCCGGCGCCGGGCAGCGCCAGCGCGGCAAGGATGAGGAGCGTGAGTGAGGTGGTTCGGATCATCGGTGGAGATCGGCCGGCGAAGCCGAAGGGCGCCCGGGGACTGGTCCCGGGCGCCCTCGGCGCGTCGTCCTACCTGGCGTCGCTCAGCCCTTGAGGGAGAGCTTCAGCCGCCGGTGGAACGTGACCGGGTCGCCGCTCTGCGGCGTGTAGGTGATCTTGAGCAGCGACTGGATCGAGCGCTTGCCGTGCAGCAGCGGCGCCGTCGCCTTGTCGCGGTGCAGCAGCAGCGTCACCAAGCCGCTCGGTGAGACCGAGCCCGACCCGTGGGCGATGTGCCGCATCTGGCCCTTGATCCTGGCGGTCAGATCGCCGACCACGCCGCCGCCCGTCTGGGCGCTCATCATCCGGACCGCGAGCGGGCCGCCAGCCATGCGGCCGAACTGGACCTGGATCGTGACCGCGCCTTCCGGCCCACGCGGGCCCTGCGGGCCTGCGGCGCCAGCCGGGCCCTGTGCGCCCTGCGCTCCGGCGGACCCGCCCTGGCCGCTCGGGCCGGCAGGCCCGGTCGGGCCCGTGGGGCCGGCTGGGCCCTGGTTCGAGGCGCCGGGGGCGATGATTTCGTAGGTGCTGTTCGCGCCGTGCTGCTCGGTCACGAATATGCGGGTGCCCGTCTCGGCGCCGGGGTCCTGCGCGCCAAGCAGATCGAGCTGGGAGACGCCGCCATCGGAGGCGAAGATCCCCGTCGGCTCGTTGTCCTCCTGGCCGGTGCCCGAGGCCTCTGGGTCACGGCCGAGCGCGACCAGGCGCTTGGCGTCGGCCTCGATCTGGCCGTAGCTCTTGGTCAGGTCGTAGGACCAGACCGAGTCGAGCGCGTTCTCCTGGTCGTGCAGGGTGTCGCCGCGGTCCTCGGTGGTGAGGAACGTGTTGGCGTCGAGGAACGTGATGTTGTCGAACGAGTTGTGGGTCTCGTCACCGAGCGCGACCGTCTTCACCGTCCCGGTGTCGGCGCCGGCGCTCGGCATGTCGAGCCGCAGGAACGCGCCCCAGGCCCCGCGGGCGGCAGCCCCCGGGTAGAGCCCCGCTTCTTTGTCGGTGTCGCCGGTCTCGGCGAAGACAAATGACTTGAAGTCGGCGCCGGGGACGAACTTGCCGTTCTCGGGCCGCTTCAGCGGCGTCGCGCCTTTGCTCTTGGCGAGCGCGTTGGCGTCGAAGGCGCTGGTGCCGTCGGTCGCCGTGTCGTGGACGGTGACCCATTTCGCCTGCAGCGTCTCACCGGAGTGCAGGCGGCGGATCCCTTCGCCGAGGGCGTCGTCGCGGGCGCTCTGCGGCTGCGTCGCAACCGGGTGGAACGTGATCGGGGCGCCGTCGACCGAGACCTGCAGCGCCTGCAGGATGCCGTGGGCGAGGTCGCCGCCGTGGGTCGGAGCGCCGGCGACGGTGCGCGGCTCGAAGCGGTAGACGAACGAGTTGGGCTGCTTGACCTTGGTCGCGGTCGAGCCGTCGCTGACGGTCGAGCCGCCAGTGTCCTCGACCAGGTAGATGTTGCCGAGCGAGTCGGGAGCGACTCCCTCGTACCCGGCTTTGCCGATCGAGCCGTCGAGCCGGCTCAGCGCCGGCGGCGTCGTCGTCGCCCAGCGCAGCGGCGTCGAGATCACACCACCGCTGTTGCCGGCCTCGCTGGTGAAGAGCAGCAGGCCGTTGAACGGGTCGTAGACCGAGCCATCGATGCTGCTGAGGCCGGTGTTGCCGCCGGCGTCGCCCGGCGAGAGCAGGGTGATCCGGTGGTCGGGGTCGGTGACGTCCATGTTGATCCGGGTCAGCAGCGCTTTGTTGGCGCCGTTCTCATGTCCCTGGATCAGGAAGTGGGTGCCGTAGTCGTATTCGGCGGTCGGCCCGCCCGGGTTGGAGTTGGTGGCCAGGTAGGTGTTCTGGTCGGGCTCGGTGCGGGTCCGGGCCAGCGGGTCGGCGTTGTCGTTGAGGTAGCCGTAGGTGGTCTGGATCGGCGAGGGATTCTCGAGCGGATCCGCGCCCTTGGCGATGGTCTTGAAGGTGAAACCGCTCGCGAGCAGATTTGCCGGCGACCCCGAGTCGGGCTGAGCCGACGGGACACCGGACGAGATCTGCGCGAAGGCAACGCCCGTGGCCAGCAGGGCGACCACGGCAACAGCGGATGCGATCAGCTTGCGCATACGTGCTCCTCGAATTAGGGATGGACTAGACGAGAGCGACGCTATGACCGGCCCGAGGCAGCCTTGTGATCGTGCCGTGACCTACTCGTGAAGGTGTGGTGACCTGCTGGTGAAGGAGTTGTGATGGCGACCGGCTTCGGCTCGCTGAAGAGGCGGGCGATGACGCAGAGGACCGTCGCCAGGCGATCAGTCGACGAGAATCAAGACGACCGTCAGCAGGCCGAGCAAGACGCCCGCCGCGGTCAGAGCGCTGTGCGCATGGCGCGGTGGATCGGGGAAGCGCCCTTGCGCCAACGCCCGCCCAACGGCGGCGCGGCGCTGGCTGCCGTAGCCGATCAGGGCGATGCCATAGAGGCCGAAGCAGACCCCGACCCCGGCATAAGGCCAGCGGGTGGCGCCGTGGTCGAGGCCGGGGATCACCCGGCCCACCGCGAGGGCCACGGCCAGCGCTGCCAACCCGGTGCGCCACCAGGCCAGCTCGGTCCGCTCGCCGGCGAGAAGGGTCCGACGACTTGCGTCGACCGCGTCGGCCGCGGGCACTCGAGTCGATGCTTGCTCCTCCACGCCGGTCACTCCTTCAGTTCGGTAACTCCATCCCACGTTACCCGTCCTTCGCGACCGTCCGAACAGAACCGCCTGCCATCAGGACTCGTGCGCGGCGGGCTCGTTCAAGCTCGCCGGCTTCGGCTCGCCGAAAACGCGGGCGAGGACGATGCTGAGCTCGTAGAGGGCGATCAGGGGCACCGTCTCCAGCAGCATCGAGACCGGGTCGATGCCGGGCAGCGCCGCGGCGAGAACCGCGCAGCCGAGGTAGGCGTAGCGGCGGTTCTGCGTCAGCTGGCTGACCTTGACGATGCCGAGCCTGACCGTGGCCAGGATCCCGACCGGGACCTGGAAGACGATCCCGCAGGCAAGCAGCGTCTGGGCGAAGAAGCCGTAGTAGTCCTTGGCCCGGACCTGGATGTTGAACTGGGAGTTGTTGAAGTTGAGCAGGAACTTGGCCGCCGAGGGCAGGACGACGAAGTAGCCGAAGACGATGCCGGCGATGAAGAGGCCCGGGATCAACAGCAGCAGCGGCACGACCGCCTTGCGCTGCTGAGGGCTGAAGGCCGGCAGCAGATAGGCGTAGGCCTCGTAGAGGATGATCGGCAGCGAGAGGATGATCGCGCCGTAGGCCGAGACGGTGACGGTCGTCGTGAACGGCTCGGTGATCCCGAACGTGATCAGTTTGTGATGCGCCGACGGCAGCGGCCCGCTGGCCAGTTCGAGCAACAGGTGGTTCTGCCAGAAGCAGAGCGCCAGGGCGACGCCGAAGACCGTGGCCGAGACGACGATGCGCGCGCGCAGCTCGTCGAGGTGCTCGACGAGGCTGACCTCATCCTCATGTGAGATTGGTTTTACGCGGCGCATCGTCTTGGCTCAGGCGTCCGGCTTCTCGCCGCTGATCGTGCCTTTGAACTCGTGAATCCCCTTGCCGAGCGACTTGCCCAGCTCAGGCAGGCGTTTGGGCCCGAAGACGACGAGGGCGATGATCAAGACGACGATGATCTCCATTGGTCCGATGTTGGGCATGAGTACCTCCGATTGCGATCTGGTTTGAGTTGGGGCTCGCGGCGGAGTCGATCAGATCGACCGGCTCCGCCGCTTGTCGAGGGCCTACCTCAAACTGCGAAGGACGAGCGGCAGCGGATCACTACGGGCAGCCGTTGGCCCCCGAGGGAGCGCATTTGAAGCTGATGCCGTCAAGCGCGACGGAGCCGTTCGATGCCACTTCGGCAGCAACCACGAGGCCGGTCGATCCAACCGTCACAAACGTAGTTTTCGGCGTCGGATTTTCGGCGAAGGCGACGAAGTGCTCCAGCTTCCCGGGGCGGAATCCAGCGGGGAGGGTGAAGATCGTCGTTTCGGCGGTCCCGCACCTGATCGCGTAGCCGCGCAGATGGACGACGCCATACGGATCCCGCCAGTACCCGGTCACCTCGTTGACTTCGGGGCTGCTGTCGTGCCAGATCGTGAGATCGAAGGGACAGCCGAAATTGGCGTGCTCAAAGTGGGGCGCGAGGATGAATTCGCCGATCTGGCTGGTTTTGATGTAGGCCGAGGGCAGCGATCCACCGAGCTGGTCCGCGTCGGCGGCGCGTGAGGCGTTGGTCGCGCTATCGGCGTTGGTCGCGCGGGTGGCGCTGTCGGCGTTAGTCGCCTGAGCCGCGCTGCCAGCTGTCGTTGCGTGGTTGGCGCTGATGACCGCGCCGCCGATGTCGGCCGCGCTGAGCGAGCCGTCCTTGACTTTGACGCCGGTGACGGCGCTCTTCTTCAGCTGCGCGGTGCCGACGCTGTTCTTCTGCAGCTGGGCAGCCGCGTAGGCCCCGCCGCCAAGCGCGACGAAGACGGCGATCGTCGCCATCACGTTCGCGTAGCTCAACTTGCCGCGCAGTCTTCTCATTGCCGCCATCTCCCCCTGTCAGTGGTTGCCGGGCGGACCCTACGGTCGGCGTCAGATGCCCAGGCGCCTAATGTCGGACCGCCACTTTTCAGCCGCATTCAAGTTCCCGCTTGAGGGGCGCCGACAAGGCCCTAGATGTCCTACCCACGGACGTTGTGAACGCGGCTGATCGGCGGCCGGTCCCCCAGAGAGCTGTGCGGGCGACGCCGGTTGTAGTAGCGCAGGAAGGATGGCAGGGCCCTGGTCCGCTCGGCTGAGTTGGG